>OHME01000031.1_pt1 | contig 128313 bp, 113 predicted proteins | sample 1569201 | NCBI WGS metagenome assembly OHME01 (sample SAMEA3879587, study PRJEB24766) | human gut metagenome | biome: human-associated habitat; feature: feces | place: USA | collected 1985/1987
ATATTTTAGCCAATAAAAAGTAAACGATGAAACGAAGGTACCTACAAAAGTAATAGCAAGACTGTTATAATGTCTTACTTTACAAAAACAGCACATTTTGTGGGTGTATCTTCTATGAGCTTTCGTATGAAAAGAATTTATGGTGCCTGCGTAGATAAAAGTAAACGCTCAAACGAAGGTACCTACCAAACCTAAATCAATATCGATATACTATGATCATAGTATATTTGTTAAAAAAGTTGAGCCTAAACTTTTTTGACTAAGATATGGGAGGTACAGATTACAGTGATAATTATTACACATGATATGGAAGTGGCAAATGAGTGTAATAGAGTTATTGAGATATGCGATGGAAATATAGTGTAGAAATATATGGTCCTATGTCAAGATTAAGTACAAAATAAAATGAGAAGTTCCGCCGGCTAAGCTACCGGCAGAGAAGATGCCCTCTCATACAGTTTTTCAAAGTCGTTAGTTGACATATAGTCGCAGTGGCTATGAATCCTAACAGTGTTATAAAAGGTTTCAATATACTCAAAAACGAGCCTGTAAGCATGTTTGTAGTTAATGATATTAAATCTGTTGAGCCATTCTCTTTTGATTAAGGAATGAAAAGATTCAATGCTATGGCTTGGAATGACTGCAACTCCGGATAAACGTGATGATAATATTGCCGGTAAAAACGTTTATGAATTATTCAATTATCAGATTGCTTATGAGATACGTTTACAACAGGCTATGGAAGATAAACTGTTATGTCCATTTCATTATTTTGGGATTACAGACTTGTCCATAATAGGAGATGATAAGGCTGACCATGATTTTAGTATATTGTAAATTCATGAACATATGAAAGAAGGAAAAATGTATGAAGATAATCAAAGTAGTTGCAGCCGTGATAAAATCTTTAAATGATAAAGGACAAACAATTATTTTATCTACCCAGCGAGGATATGGGGAATTTAAGGATAGCTGGGAATTCCCGGGAGGAAAAATCGAGAAGGGAGAAACACCACAAGAGGCATTAAAACGTGAAATTATGGATGTTGAGTGGTTACCTGCAGATATTAAATTGATTGAGAACATCAGAGAGAATATGTAGGGACAGAAATCCTCCATTGAAGTCAGGATTTTACTATGCTAATATAAAAGTACAGAAAAGAGGGATAAATATGAATAAAGAACCTATTTTGGCAATATGCTATGATTTTGACAAAACATTGTCGCCGGATGACATGCAGGCACAGGGCTTTATACAGTCAATACGATATGAGGTGGCGGATTTCTGGAAAGAATCCAATGATTTGGCATCAGGCAATGATATGGACCAGAATCTTGCATATATGTATATGATGTGGAGTAAAGCGAGAGGAAAAGTGCTGTTTACAAGGGATACGCTAATTAAGGACGGAAGCAAGGTGAAACTGTTTCCGGGAGTCGATTCATGGTTTGACAGGATTAATGAATATGGCAGGGAAAAAGGCGTGATTGTAGAACATTATATAATTTCGTCGGGACTTAAAGAGATGATAGAGGGAACGAAGGTTGCAGACAAGTTTAAAAAGATTTACGCCAGTTCTTTTTATTATGATGAATACGGAGTGGCGGTATGGCCTGCCCAGGTCGTAAATTATACCAACAAGACCCAGTTCCTTTTCAGAATTGAGAAGGGTGTTCTGGACATAAACGACCAGGGTGTAAATTCCTTTTTTAAACCGGATGAATACAGGGTTCCTTTTAGAAATATGGTCTACATAGGCGACAGCGATACGGATATTCCTTGTATGAAGCTCGTTAATATTAACGGTGGCCATTCTATTGGCGTGTTTAATTCTGAGACAAAAGACAAATCAAAAGTATTCAGAATGTTGGAAGAAAACAGGATAAAATACTATGCACCTGCGGATTATACGGAGGGCTCGAAACTTGAGGAACTTGTAAAGAAGATAATTGACAGGACAATCTCTAACGAAATTCTTGAGGATTTTCACTTTGAATGTGTCAGCGAAAAAGATGATGAGACCAGAAATCAGACAGAGGAAGAAGTAAGGAAAGAAGAACTTATTAATAAGCTTGAGGACAGCACGAATTTTACAAACACCCATAATGTTATTGAACAGTTATCGGGTGTTACCGATTGGACCGGGGAGCAGACAGACAAGTTAATAAGAATTGCCCTTGAAAATAAGCAGGTAAAATACATATTAAAAGATAAAGATTTAAAAGATTTTTACGTCAGAATATGTAAAAATACAGATGGCGAAAAGGCAAAGGCAGTTATTAAGATATTAAATACATAATGAAATCCATTATAAGCAGCATGAGGTAACAATATGAACAAAACCGATATGGAATTTTTTGAAACGTACAAAAGACTGGATAGATTATGCTCGGATGTATTCGGGTTAAGGAACGGCGGGGTGACACGTTATATAGATGAACTCAAAGCAATCGGATACGGATGTACCGAGGACTGTAAAACCTTAAAACGGTTAAGATACATAAGAAACCAGATGGCACATGATGAGGGAACTTTTGATTACCAGATGTGTGACAGGGATGATATTATATGGCTCAATACATTTTATAATAGAATAATGAAAAGAACTGACCCTCTGGCAGTTCATTACAGGGCAGGGAGAAAGGCACAGAACACAGTACAGAATAACGTACATCATAGCGTACAGCATAACAGTAGCCGGCACAGAAAAAACCGCAAGGCAAATGTGATTTTCAATATTATATTTTTCCTGATAATAATAGCCTGTGCCTGTTGCATATACTTCTTTGAATTTAATTAAAGAAGGAAAATACAAAAACAACTATGCCAAGAAGCATGAGGATTACGCCGGTAACACGGTTAAGTGTCTCAGGCTTAGCTTTGTTGGCGAAGATTGCGGCGATTCTTGCCCATATAAATGTAAAGACAACACATAATACAAATACCGGAATGTCAGGCATGCCGCCTATTGCAAAGTGGGAAACGGCACCTGTTAATGCGGTAAAAGTCATTATGAAAACACTTGTGCCTACGGCAGTTTTTAATTCATAGCCAAGTACGGAAGTGAGGATGAGCAACATCATCATTCCGCCGCCCGCACCTACAAAACCGCAGATAAAACCGATAAGTATGCCGCAGGCGAGAGACTGGATTGCACGTTTCTTTGCGGGTACATCGGACATAGATTCCTTAGTTGCCATGACAGGCTTCAGGATAAATTTTACACCGAGGAAAAAGGTCATGATGACCGAGAAATTTCCCATTGTGGTTGACGGAAGAAGGCTTGCAATGTAGCTTCCGATAAAAGTAAATACAAGGACGGAAACCATCATTATAAGTCCGTTTTTAATATCAAGATTCTTATTTTTCCCATATGTATAAGCAGATATGGCACTGGCAAGAACGTCGGAGGACAGGGCAATGCCTACAGCCATATAAGGGTCCATTTTAAGAAAACTTATGAGCATCGGGCTTATTACAGCCGCGGCACTCATTCCGGCAAAACCTGTACCGAGACCTGCTCCCATACCTGCAAAAAATGTTACGGTTATTGTTATAAAAATATCCATTTGTATTTCCTCACTGATTTGATTATAAGATTATACAATAACGAGAGAATAATTAACAGTGAATAATTTTAGCTGTTTTACTTAAACTAAAAATAATCATCGGTGGAGGTAGCGTAATGGAAAATATTGTTGGAAAAATAAAAAAATATCTTGAAAGACTGGATAAGGGTGAGAGATTAGAGGCAGTACGGGCGGATTTTGTAAGGGAATTAGGCGGCGTGGATGCGTCAGAAATAATGGCGGCAGAGGAAGAACTGCTTAAAGCGGGAACGCCGCTTAACAAGGTGCAGAGACTTTGTGATGTGCATGCAGCATTGTTTAAGGGAAAAATATCCAAAGAAGAACGGATGAAGACTTCGGAAGCATTGGCGGGCATAGAAGGACATCCTTTGAATACCTTCATGAAAGAAAATTTAAAACTCAGGGAGCTTATTGAAGAATGTAAAAAAACACCTGAGAAAATACAAAGTGTAAGGGAAATCGCAATCCACTATGCCAAAAAAGGAGATTTGATTTATCCGCTTTTAGATGTAAAATATAATATAAGCGGACCGTCAGCCGTAATGTGGACAACTGATGTTGATATCAGAAACGGGATTAACCGTTTGTGTAAAGCAGAGAAAAAGGATGAAAAGTGGCAGGAAGATGTTGGAAAACTTCTTACAATGCTTGACGATATGATATATAAAGAGGAAAATATTTTGTTCCCTAACTGTGCTGTTAATTTTTCCGAGGAGGACTGGCAGAACATTTATATGGACTCCAAAGATTATGACGCATGTTTCGGAGTGGAAAATGCAACATGGGATGGCGTCAAAAAGGTTAAAGAAAAGGTGGCAATAGAAGGAGATATAATAAAAATCAACGGAGGAACGCTTTCTCTTAACCAGCTTGAAGCCATACTTAATACAATCCCTCTTGAAATAACTTTTGTGGATGAGGATAATATAAACAGGTATTTTAACGAAGGGCATAAAGTTTTTAAACGTTCAATGATGGCAATCGGGCGTGAAGTATTTTCCTGCCATCCGCCTAAAGTCAGCACCATGGTAAGACGTATAATCGATGAGTTCAGAAACGGAAGCCTTGACAGTATGCCTGTCTGGATGGAAAAAGCCGGAAGAACCATGCTTGTAACATATATAGCGGTGCGTGATGAAAATGACGGATATATAGGAACTTTGGAATTAGTACAGGATATGGAATTTGCAAAAGAGTATTTTAAACAGAATTAAGGAGGCTAAGATGAACAACAGATACGAATTCAGAATTATAAAAGATAATGAGGCAGAACAGGCGGTGAGTATTGAACAGGTATGTTTTCCGCCCAATGAAGCCTGCAGTGAGAAAAATATGATAGAAAGGATTAAGAATGCGCCGGAACTTTTTCTTGTTGCAGTGGACAAAGAGACCGGTAAAATAGCAGGTTCTCTAAATGGGCTGGCAACAGATGAAGAGGTATTCAGGGATGAATTTTTTAAAGATGCGTACCTTAATAATTCTGAAGGAAAAAATATAATGATTCTTGGATTAAGCATTTTGCCGGAATACAGAAGACAAGGACTTGCAAGAGAACTTGTCAGACAATATGCGTTGAAAGAAAAGAAAAATAACAGGGAAAAACTAATACTTACATGCCTTGATGCTAAGGTCCCAATGTATCTTGATTTTGGGTTTACGGACCATGGAATATCAGATTCTGTATGGGGCGGCGAAGTGTGGCATGAAATGAGTCTTGATATACATAAAGTTTGTTAATAAATTTTTAATTTGACCAACTTTATATCAGGATGTTAAAATTAAAAATAGATTATTAATTGGAAAGAGGGTGCAATATGATATCAATTACAGATTATACAGATGAGCAGGTTAAGCTTTGTGTTAAAAATGATCAGATTGATAAGAAATTATATCAGGAATATGGCGTTAAGAGAGGTCTTAGGGATGAACAGGGACAAGGTGTTCTGACCGGGCTCACCAACATTTCACAGATAACGGCATTTAAGAATGTGAATGGAGAAAAGATTCCGTGTGACGGAGAACTTTTATATAGAGGATATAATGTAAGAGATCTTGTTAATGGCGCTGCAGATAAGAGGTTCATTTTTGAGGAGGGAGTTTACCTTCTTCTATTCGGAGATTTGCCTGATAATGAACAACTGGCAAAGTTTAGGGAAGCACTTAACAACAGTATGGATTTCCCGACCAACTTTACAAGGGATGTCATTATGAAAGCTCCGAGAGTGGATATTATGAATTCAATGACAAGGAGTATTCTGACACTTGCATGTTATGATGACAGACAGGATGATTTATCCCTTTCAAATGTATTAAGACAGTGTATTATGCTTATCAGCAATTTTTCAATGATGGCTGTTTACGGATATCATGCATATAACCACTATGATAATAACGGCAGTATGTATATTCATCGTCCGGACAGCAATTTGTCTATAGCAGAGAATTTCCTCAGAATGTTAAGACCTGACAAGTCTTTTACCGAGCTTGAAGCGAGAGTTCTTGATATTGCACTTTTATTGCATATGGAGCACGGCGGCGGTAATAACTCAACTTTTACCACAAGAGTTGTTACTTCGTCAGGTTCAGATACATATTCTGCAATAGCTGCGGCAATGTCTTCACTTAAAGGAAGAAAACACGGCGGAGCCAATCTTCAGGTTATGAAGATGATGGATGACATTAAATCCCATGTTTCGGATTTTGGCGATGAGGAAGAGATTGCGACTTATCTTGACAAAATACTTAATAAACAGGCTTATGACAGACAGGGACTTATATATGGAATGGGGCATGCGGTATATTCTTTATCAGACCCAAGAGAGCAGGTATTCCGTAAGTTTGTTGAGGAACTTGCCCACGATAAGGGTAAGGATAAGGACCTTATGTTATATGAGAATATAGAAAAAATAGCACCTATGCTTATTGCCAAGGAACGTAAGATATACAAAGGTGTAAGTCCTAACGTGGATTTTTACAGCGGATTTGTATATGAGATGCTTGGAATTCCAAGAGAGCTTTATACTCCGCTTTTTGCCATTGCAAGAATTGCAGGCTGGAGCGCCCACAGAATGGAGGAACTTGTAACAACGGACAAGATTATAAGACCGGCATACAAGAGCCTTGTAACGGACAGGGAATACGTTCCTAGAGATTTACGTTAGTAATGGAGACAGAATTATGGTATTAAGGATTCCTCATTATTTTGACAGTTTTGTATGTACTGCAGGTGAGTGTAGGGATAACTGCTGTTACGGAGGATGGCAGATAGACCTTGATGAAGACACTGTGGAGTTCTATAAGTCAGTAAAAGGCGATTTTGGAGACCGCTTAAGAGCCTCCATAGATTATACGGATACTTATTGTTTTAAATTAGAGAACGGGGGATGTCCGTTTCTTGATGATGATAATTTATGCCATATCTATAAAGAGCTGGGGCCTGAACATATGGGAGTTGTATGTACACAGTTTCCAAGGTTCAGCGAATATTACGGTCATTATAAAGAGACCGGAATAGGTCTTGCCTGTGAGGAAGCTGCCAGAATAATATTGGAGGACACAAAGCCTTTCCATATTGTGGAGCGTACGATAGACGAAGAAGAGTTTGAAGATGAAGAATATGACGGCCTTCTTTGCAAAGGAATAGAGAAGGTCAGAAACTGTCTTTTTGACGTAATGAATTCTGATATGGGATTTGCGGACAAATTATCGGTTCTCCTTGATACGGGTGAATATATACAGGAATTAATTAACAGAAATGATTATAAGGCTATTTTGGAATATGTTCCCCGGTATGTAAACAGGGAAGCGTTGCCTTATGAAGAAGCGGATATTATGGAAATCTGGGACACCTATGATTCCATGGAGGTTCTCAATGTGGAATGGACGGAATTTGTTAAGGATTTAACAGATTCGCTTCATAAAGATGATTACGTCAGGAACTTGTCCGGCTTTAATAAAGAGAATTATCCGTTTACAGGATATGACAAGCTGGTATGCTATTATCTTTTCAGATATCTGCTGCAGTCTGTATATGACCATGACTTTGCAGGTAAAATATATTTTATGACAGCCAATCTGATACTTATTAAGGAAATGGACATCTATATTTACAAAAGGGATGGAATGCTTACGAAAGAGCAGCATATGGAATGTATACATATGTTTTCAAGGGAGATTGAGTATTCAACGGATAATCTTGACACCCTTTCGGAGGAATTTCTTTTTAGTGATATCTTTTGTAAGGAGAGACTTGAAAGTATCGTAAGAACATTATTTTGAAAGGAAGGATTAATTATGGCAAGTGACACAAATATTAATTTGAGAAATCAGGTAATGTATAGTGTGTATGTAAGAAATCATACACCGGAGGGAACTTTTAAAGCATTGGAAAAAGACCTTCCAAGAATTAAACAGATGGGTGTTGATGTGATATGGCTTATGCCTATCCATCCAATCGGAGTTGTAGGCAAAAAGGGAGAACTTGGATGCCCTTATTCAATTAAGGATTACAGGACTGTCAATCCCGCATACGGAACCAGAGAGGATTTTGTACAGCTTGTTGATGCAATCCATGGTCTCGGAATGAAATGTATCATTGATGTGGTATATAACCATACGTCAAAAGATTCTGTGCTTTCCATTGAACACCCTGAATTTTTCTACAAAAAAGAGGATGGAAGCTTTGGTAATAAGGTAGGTGACTGGTCGGATGTATATGACCTTGATTATAAGAACAAAGACCTTTGGGATTATCAGATTGATACCTTGAAGATGTGGGCAGAGATAGTTGACGGTTTCAGATGTGATGTTGCTTCAATAGTCCCTATAGAGTTCTGGAATAGGGCAAGGTCAGAATGCGCCAAGGTTAAAAAAGATTTAATCTGGCTTGCAGAATCGGTTGAAATAGGCTTTATTAAATATTTAAGAAGCATTAATTCCGTTGCCAATTCGGATAATACTATGTATTCCGCTTTTGATATGACCTATGATTATGATATATGGAATTTCTATGACGGTTATCTTAAAGGAAAAGTAAGTGCTGCGGATTATGCAGAAGTCCTTAACTTCCAGGATGGAATATATCCTGAGAATTATGTTAAAATCCGTGCTCTTGAGAACCATGACAGAGACAGGGTTATGAACTACGTTCATGATATTGAGACTGTAAAGAGGCTTCTTGCTTTCTCATATTTCCAGAAAGGAATGGCATTTATATATGCCGGTGAGGAATTCGGAAATGACAGAACACCAAGTCTTTTTGATATTGATACGATTGACAGAAATACAGGATATGATATAAGCGGTTATATTTCCAAATTATCGGAAATTAAGAAGCAGTACAGCATATTCGCAGACGGACTTTATGAAGTGAAAGCGGAACCGGATACGGATACTTTTGTAATTACATATTGCAAAGGCAATAATAAAGCTCTTGGAATTTTTAACATAAAGGGCGAAACAAAGGATATTAAGACCGATATTCCTGACGGTACCTACAAAAATATATTTAATGATTGCAATATAGCTGTTGTTGGTGGTACAATTCACAAGTCAGAAATTGATAGTAACAATGGAGTTGTGGGAATAATTATATGATTCCCCGTGTGAATAGAATGAAAGATAACAGTAAGATTGCGATAGCAGCAATAATATCAGGAGCAGCATTAGAAACGGCAATGGTTATATCTGCACTGCCTATAAAAAAATATAAGGCAGAGCTTAAGAATGTCTCTAAGAAGCTCAACGGAAAAATTAAGAGTACAGTAACCAGGACAGCTTTGTTAGGTATATGCGGAGCACTGACTACGGCAGCAGGAATATCTTTGAAGCATAAGAAATCAGAGACTGCGGACAATAGCGACAGCAGTGTGGAAGCAGTTGAGATGAAGAATAACGAGTCTTACGAAACTGAAACAGTTGTAACAGAGGCTACGGATAACAAGAAAACAGTTATTAAAGATAATGCTGTTAAAGCTGAAAGCAAAAAAGAAACACCTAAGTCAGAGGACGTTCCGTCAGTCTGGAAATGCGAAGCCTGCGGGCATGAGAATTCCGTTGATAAGAAAGTATGTTCATATTGCGGACAATTAAGAAGTGACCTTTTAAATAAGGTGATGGAACAATGGTAAACAAATCCCCAATGTCAGATAATGGCATTGGGGATATTTTTATTCTTCAGTGGCAGATTTAATTGCATTTCCGTTTATATTGAAAAGACCATTAGTGGTCTTTACTAAGAAAATACTGTCATTGTCCGTATGCAGAAGACTAATAAAATCTGTGGTATTATATTCGCTTAAAGTATTTGAAGAATCTTTTATGTATATTTTTCCTTCTGACTGGTTCTCGGTTAAACAAAAGCCTTTTTCTGACTGGTAGGATATAGTCTCGTTTATATCAAGAGGAACAAGATGACCATAAATATTGGCAAGATATGTATTATCATCAATGTATAATTTGTCTGTAACCGTTAAGTCCGTGTAAAGCTTTTTGCCTTTTAATGAGTATACGGTGCCTGCACCATCTTTTGTTATAACAAAACCATAATTTGAAGAACCTTCCAATGTACAGGTGTCTTTTGAAAATTTTTCTACCTGATCATCATCACTGTCTTTCAGTATGTAAGCGGATTCGGTTTCAATGAAGAAGGTACGGTTATTGCCGTATAACATAGGATGAAGTATCTCGCCATTATCCGAGGTGCCTACAAGAGAACCACCGGAAGAGTATGTTGCAACTATAATATCAGATGAATCATATATATATCTGTAATCCGACGTGGCAAAAATACGGCAGCCGCTGTAATCATCCGAAATGGGATAGAATTTTGTTCCGTCATTATTGAAAAAACCAAGCTGTACATCACCTTGTGATGCAGAAGTTATATAGTAATCAAAAATATTTTCATCGTAATAATCGGCGTGTTCAATTACTGTAGAACCATTCTTTTCACTTATATAGCGGTAACCCGTACCGGTATTGATACATAATATTCCATAGCCGCCGCTTGAAAAAGGAGATTCTACATAACCGCAGTCCGAAATATTGGTTATAGTTATGTCTTCTGTAATTACATCGCCATTCTCAGACCTGATATCATATACATCCTCACCCTTATCACACAGATAGATGATTTTGTCATCTGAAGGGTAAAGCGAAATATTTTTATACTTCTCAGGCACAACTGCTGAGCCGGTTTCGGAAATAAGACCAACAAGCTCTCCTGATTCTTTATCAGTGGTTACTATGAAATATGGAAGGGTCTCAAGTCTTTTCATATAGTCATAAGAATCGTATTTTATTATTTCATTGCCTTCTGAATCCACAACCATATAGCGGTCATAACCGTAAGAATCATTTGTTATCAGGCTTGTACCGTAATAAAAGTTCTCCATGGAAAAATTTTTCAATACATTATAGGTGAAGCTGATTTCTTTTTCACTATTGACGAAAGTATACGTTCTTTTTAATTTACCGTTGCTGTCTGCCCTTTCTGAGGTATCCGTAAGGATATAATCGGAAGAGTCGGCAACAGAGGAATCATTTTTATCAGGTTTGCCGCAGCCTATAAGCAGGGCGGACAGGATAAATGGGATTGTAAGTAAAATTCTTTTTTTCATATAATCTCCTTAATTAAATAATATTTTCATAGTAACAACGTATAAGTTCTGCAACACTCCATGCCTGTGAGAAACAGCCTCTTGAAGTGCAAGGAAAACTTCCGTCAAATATTTCTGCTACGCCGCCTAAACAGCCATCGTTCAGATGATCTATCATCGGTTCAAGCAAAAGAGCTGCATCTTCTTTCGCAGACTGGGTATTGCCATGTGTCTTAACATAAGCAGATATGAAAAATCCTGTTATATATCCCCATGAAGTTCCCATATGATATGCTTTGTCCCTGTCTATAAGTCTGCCGATGTATTGTGATTTATAGCGTTCGTCATGGCAAGGAAGAGTCCTTATGCCCAAAGGAGTGTATAATTCTTTATATACTTTATCAACTATGGCCTTTTCCATATCCGCTGAAAGCATCGTATAGGGAAGTATTACGGCAACAAGCTGGTTAGGACGGATTGAAGAATCAGGGTCATCGCTGCCGTCAGCTTTTTTACCTATAACGTCATAGAGACAATTCTCATTGCTGTTCCAGAATTTGCTTATAAAGCTATCTTTAACTTTGGAAGCCAGCTCATGATATTCTGTTTTCTTGTCACCGGGACTTAATTCCTCCATAACCTTTAAGGCATTGTACCATAAAGCATTGATTTCTACAGGCTTGCCGTGCCTTGGCGTAATAACAAGATCACCTACACGGACATCCATCCAAGTAATCTGGTCTAAATCACTTCCTCCGCTTATGAGACAGTCTTCGTCCATACATATAGAAAAATCAGTTCCTTTTTTGTAATTGTCAATAATCTCTACAAGAGCCGGATATATTTCTTCCATAATGAACCGGCGGGCGCCGGCACCGGTGTCGTACTCAAGATACTTGTATACGGCATTAAAATACCACATCGAAGCGTCCATTGTATTGTAATAAGGAACGTCAGCATCCGTATTAGGAAAAACATTAGGAAGAAGTCCGTTTTTAACATATAATGCAAAGGATTTTAAAATGCTTCTGGCATCTTCAAATCTGTGGGTACAAAGTACAAGTCCCGTAAAAGCAATCATTGTATCACGTCCCCAGTCCATGAACCATGGATATCCGGCGAGAACGGTTTTACATTTTGTGGATTCCCTTTCAACAATAAAATTATCGGCACTGTATGCCAGACGCTTTAAAAGACCATCTTTTTTAGGAACCAAGTCATATAATTCTTTTTTTCTTGCATCCATTGATTTAAGAATATCAAAACCATTGCAGGATACATCTTCCGTACTACATACAAAATAGAAGAATTTGTCCTCTCCGGCGTTAATGTCTATACATATATCGTAAGGCGTATAGAAACCGTCACAAGCATTAAGACCGTTTCTTACATCAAGGTCATATAATACACCTGAAAGATATATGTGTGTAGGTTCTGCCATGCTTGTAGGGTAGGTAGAACGATCTATAAATTCTCCGTCAGATGCCCTGAAAAAATACTTCATATTCATTACATCACTTGTGATGGTAATTGTACCGGATTTTTCATCGGAATGTAAACCGAGTGTCTTAGGGTCGGTAACCTCACCCAATGTCTTACATGTAAAATATGGTGTAATATACAGTTTTCTGCGGCTGCTGCCATTTTTGACGGAATAACATATTACAGAAGTATCTTTTCCATATACCATACCTATGGATTTACGGATAATCATATCACCAATCTGATAGGTATATTCCGGATAAGAACCAAAACTAAAGTGGGAAAGATACCTGAATCCCTCATAAGTTTCACTGATACTGTGGTAAGTAGCAAGGTTTGTGATGCCTGTATCATCTGAAATACGTTCACTTATATTGGCTAAGAGAGTATATCTGTCAGCCGGATGATTAAGGGATACATTCAAAAGACTGCTGAAACTTCTGGAGTTAGAGCCTATGACAGTAGCGTTTGCGTATCCTCCGATGCCATTTGAAATCAACCATTCTTTTTCAATACCCTCGCTGAAATTTCTGAAATCACCTTTGCCAAGGTTATATTTGTCCTGATATGTTGAAAAATCAACACTGCTCATGTAAGAGTCCTCCCGATACATTCAATTGATGTAATTATATCAAATCAGTATAAAAAAAGCAAAAAAAACCGGTCATCATCTGACCGGTTTTTAAAAAAATTATAAAACTTTTGCAAGAAATTCTTTAAGCCTTGGATTCTTAGGATTGGTGAAAAACTCTTCAGGAGAAGAATTTTCAAGAATCTGTCCGTTATCAATAAAAATTACTTTATTGGCGACTTCTCTTGCAAAACCCATTTCGTGTGTTACAACAATCATTGTCATGCCGTCTCTGGCAAGCTGTTTCATAAGATCAAGAACTTCTCCTACCATTTCGGGATCAAGTGCACTTGTAGGCTCGTCAAAAAGGATTACATCAGGTTTCATTGCCATTGAACGGACAATCGCAACACGCTGCTTCTGACCGCCCGACAGTGTTGAAGGATATACATCCGCTTTGTCCTCAAGCCCGATCTTTTTTAATAATTCAATGGCTTCCTGCTTACATTCTTCAACAATCCTTGAATTGGTTGTTGTGATTTTAATAAGTTCTTTTTTGGAATCCTTGCTTCTGAAAAGATTGGTAAATTTTGTAATAGCATTGTGGCGTTTGTCTTTTCTTAATTGCTGCTTTTTAACATAGACAGGAGCTAACATAATGTTTTTGATGACTGTCTTATTATTAAAAAGATTGAAATGCTGGAATACCATTCCCATGTGGCGCCTGTGAATATTGATATTAACTTTAGGATCCGCAATATCAACACCGTTAAAAATAATCTGACCGCCGGTTGGGTCCTCCATACAGTTAAGACATCTTAAGAATGTACTTTTACCGGAACCGGAAGGACCGATGACAACCATAATGTCACCTTTTTCTATTGTGATATTAATGCCTTTAAGGACTTTATTATTACCAAAACTTTTTTCAAGATTAATTACGTCTATCACTTCGTCTCAGGCTCCTTTCCATAAGTTTGATTGCAAAACTGATAATAAGAACCAGTACGATATAAATCAATGCCATAACAAGATAAGGAACCATAAATTCATAGTTACTGCTTCCGATAAAGCTGAAAGCAACATAGAGGTCTGTCGCACCTACGAAGCTTACTACCGAAGTATCTTTTATTAAGGCAATCAGCTCATTACCCATTGTAGGTAAAATATTTTTTACTGCCTGGGGAATAACAATTTTTAACATTGTTGTTCCAAAGCTAAGGCCAACAGCACGTCCGGCCTCCATCTGTCCGCTGTCTACCGACATAATGCCGCCACGCATAATTTCCGAAATGTATGCGGCACTGTTAAGACCGAATACCATAACGGCAACCTGGATACCTGTCATACGGCTTCCCATCAGAGGAAGCAGGACATAATAAAATACAAGAAGCTGTACCACGATAGGAGTGCCTCTGAAAAGCGCTACATAAAAAGAACATATTTTATTAAGTATTCTTGGTAAAACTTTGTATTGGGGAATAACTCTTGCCGTAGCAATAAGCGTTCCTATCACAATGCCGATTATAAGACCCAGCACAGCAATTGTAAGCGTATTTTTCAAACCTTCAAGAACCTTAATGTATCCGTTGTATTTTATGAAGGTTTCCCAGAATTTATCAAACTTGAGTGAAAAATTACCCATGAAACCACCTTTCCAGCGAACAGTAATTACTGCATTTTGTTGATTGATTCAGTAATGAACTGGGCAGGAGCAGCATCAATGATTACATACTTTAATCCGCCGTTGATAAGATCCTGTACTGCTAAAGAACCATTAGCATATCCTGTGTTCTTCATTTTGAAACCGGCAAATCCGAAGCTTTCATCACCTTCACAGTAGAACTGGCCTGTAGTTCCGTTCTGGAAACCTACTGATGAGGAAGAATCTTTTGTATTAAGGATTGCTTCTACGTCTTTTACTGTTTTACAGTTATCAAATTCAGTATTGTCAGATGCAACAACAAGTCTCTGTGATGCCTGATAATATGGATCAGAGAATGCTACATATTCTTTACGGTCCTCTTTGATTGTAAGGCCTGCGATTGCAAGGTCACATTTGTGCTGGCCTACAGATAAACATACGGCATCAAAGCTCATATTCTGGATAACAAGCTCTTTGCCTAACTTATCTGCAAGAGCCTTTGCAATTTCCATATCAATTCCTGCATAGCTGTCACCCTTTGTATATTCGAAAGGTTCAAATGCTGCGTTAGTGGCTACAACAAGCTGGTCCTTGCTTTCATCCAAATCAGCAGACTTAACTGCTACAGGTTCTCCGTCACCGAAGTATTTGTTGCAGATCTTGTCCAGTTCGCCGTTTTCTTTAATTTCCTTAATGAAAGCATTAACCTGGTCAAGAAGTTCCGGCTGGTCCTTATCAACACCAAAAGCATATTCTTCTTCCGTAAGGTTAATATCTATAACCTTGGCTGTTTTTTTAGCTGATGAATTTCCAGACTTTCCACATGCTGTAAATACTGAGAGAGCAAGTACAGCAGAAAGACCAACTGCTATTAATTTTTTTAATTTCATTATTATTTCCTTCTTTCTATATTGTATAGAGTGTAATATAACATCATACAAGATAAATTGCAATTAAGTAATTAAAAACGTTGAGAATTTTTTTAGAGTGTGTTATTATACCTGTAAGTATTTGTAAACGTTTTAGTTTAAGAAAACATATTTTAAGGAGAAGAAAATATGAAGATAATACATTGTGCAGATGTTCATTTGGATTCCAGGATGTTAAGACATCTTTCCAAGGAACAGGCGAAAGAACGCAGAAATGAGATACTCAATACTTTCGGACAGATGGTTACATATGCTGCTAAGAATGATGTGGCAGCAATTATCATTGCCGGAGACCTTTTTGACACGAGTATGATATCGGTTACAACCAGAAATTATGTAAGGGATCTGATTGTGAATAATCCCAAGATAGAATTTTATTATCTTCAGGGAAATCACGACATTGATAATTTCCTTATTAATTTGCAGGAGATTCCGGCTAATCTTAAATTATTCGACAGAAAATGGACCGGATACAATGTTGCGGGTTCCGATAAAGTAGTTATAAGCGGTGTTGAACTTTCGGAGAAGAATCATAAGGATGTATATGATTCATTATCACTTGATATTAACAAGTATAATATCGTTGTATTACACGGAAAGGCTATGCCGACTAAAGCAGTTGATGATTATGAGAGTATCGGACTTGATAAGCTTAAGAATAAGTCAATTGATTACCTTGCACTCGGACATTACCACTCATATAGTGAGGAACAGCTTGACAGCAGAGGTGTGTATTGTTATTCAGGATGTCTTGAAGGCAGAGGCTTTGATGAATGTGGTGAACATGGTTTTGTCCTCATTGATGTGGATGAGAAGAAGATGACATCCCGTCGGAAATTAATTGATATAGCTGAGAGAAATATATATTCGGTAGATATAGATGCTACAGGATGTTATACCACAAGTGATGTAATCCAGAAAATTACAAAGGCACTTGATGATATGAAGATTAGCGGCAAGAGCCTTGTGCGTATTGTGATTAAGGGAGAGGTTTCTCTTAAAACGGAGATTAACGTAGACTTAATTGAGAAGAATTTTGCACATTCTTTCTATGTGTTCAAGGTAGAAGATAAGACGAAGACATTAATTAATTATGAAGAATTTATGTTTGACGAGACTCTTAAAGGCGAATTTGTAAGAAATGTCTTAAAAGCTCCGGATATTGCTGAGGAAGATAAGCCAAAGATTATCCGTTATGGTATTCAGGCACTTACAGGAGAGGAGATATAGTCATATGAAACTTATTCGTTGTGAAATTCAGAACTTTGGTAAAATTAGAAAAGGAATATATGAATTCAAGGATGGATGCAACGCATTCTGTGAGCGTAACGGCTGGGGTAAATCAACACTGGCAGCATTCATCAAGATTATGCTGTATGGTTTTGAAAATGAACGTACACGTAGCGAATTCGAGAACGAAAGAAGAAGATTCAGACCTTGGCAGGGCGGTGTTTACGGAGGCAAGCTTGTATTTGAATCCAATGGAGAGACCTACGAGATTGAAAGAATTTTCGGAAGCAGGGAAAAAGATGATAAGTTCTGTGTAAGGAATTTAAGAACTAATCTTGAAGATACATCATTCCTTCCTAATGTAGGAGAAGCACTCTTTAAGATAGACAGGGAATCTTTTGACAGAACTGTATTTATATCCCAGAGTGATTGTGCAACAAGCTCAACAGACAGTATTAATGCAAAGTTAGGTAACCTTGTTGAAAATACTAACGATATTAATAATTATGATTCGGCTAATCAGGCAATGATCGACGTAATAAATAAATTAAGCCCTGATAAGAAGAATGGTTCTCTTAATGTCCTTTCCAACAGTATTGCAGAACTCAGGAATACACTTATACATAAGAAAGAGATTGATGAAGCAATCAGTGACAATGTTAAGACAATGAAGGAAAAGGAAGAGTACTTTGAAAATCTTAAAGATCGTCAGAAAGAATTGCAGGAATCACAGGAGACCACGAGCCACTTAATGGAGATCAAGACCAAGCAGGAAAAATACCAGGGTCTTGTTCATGAAGCACAGATACGAAGAGAAGCGCTTGATAAAGAACAGAAGAATTTTCCGGGTGCAATTCCTGAAGAGACAGAAATTGATGAGATAATTGAGGTTGGCTCAAAGCTTACCGGACTTAACCAGTCAGTTGCCAATTATACATTGACACCTGAGGAACAGAATGAACTTGAATCATGGGATTCTAAATTTAAAGATACACCACCTGCTCCTGAGGAAGTAGATGCCGTAATTAAAGAGACAGCTAACTATTTCAGAATGTCCCAGGAATACAGTAAGACACAGCAGCCGGTTGTGGATGATTCCAAGATCAAAGAATATGAAGCGAGATTCAGTGGCAATATTCCAAGGGAAGTAGAACTGGATTCAAGGCTTGAGACATGGAATAAGAGAAATGCCAGAGCCAATGCAATTCCTGCCAAGGAAGCATCTCTTGACGCATTAAGAAATGCACCTAGTAAAGTATCGATAACACCTACAATATTCATTGGTGGGTTACTTGCCTTTGCAGGATTTATCCTTTTCCTTCTTCCAATGGTCAGCAAGTCAATAGCAGGAAGTGCCAAAGTAACAATGAATGCCGGTGGTATTCTTGCATTTGTTGTAGGCGTAATTTTAGTAATAGTTGGTATTGTAAATGTAAAGAGCAATACTTCACATGTTAATCCGGAAGTTGATAAGCTTCTTGATGAAATCAAAAAGGATAAAGATTACGTTGAGGCAATTGACGGACAGATGCAGTTATTCCTTACCAAATATAAGCTGCCTTTTGATACTGAGAGAGTTACAGAATACATATTCGGACTTAAGAATATGCTTAAGGAATATGAAGAACTTGTTGATAAGAAGGATGAAGTTGTACATGATGATGCAATAGAGAAACTTCAGGAATCAAGCAATAAGATTGAAGCGTTTATTACGAAGTATTATGGAGCTTCACAGGGAGATAATTACCTTGAACTTATTCATGATCTCCAGTATGGTTCAGAGACTTACAGATATCTGTTTGCCAAGAAACAGGCATTAGCACAGTTTGAGACCGAAAGAAACGAAGTTCTTAAGGTTATTCAGGATTTCTTTGACAGACTTAATATTAAGATGCAGAGCGATCTTTATACACAGCTTGTTAATATGAAGAGCCACCTTCAGGCGTACAGAATATGTTTACAGGAATGGGAACATGCTGATGCAGAAGTTAAGAAGTTTGAAGCAGCTGAAGATATGAATGTAATTAAGAATACACAGCTTCCTGAAAAACTTGAATCACTTGAAACATTACATGCACAGCTTGTTGAGATTGCAGAACAGATAGATGAGACACATAAATTCCTGGATGAGATTACTAAGGTTGTTAGTGATTTATATCTTAAGAAAGAAGAATTTGATGATGCTGAAGACAGCCTTAAAGATTTAAGTGAAAAATATGAAGCAGACAACAAGAAATACGACCTTGTCAGCAAGGCAAGAGATTTCCTTGAAACTGCAAGAACTAATATCATCGGTAAATATATTGGACCTATTAAGGCCGGATTTTCAAAGTACTATAATATTCTTACACATGAATCTGCAGATCGTTATCATATTGATGCCAATACACATCTTACGGTTGAAGAAGAAGGAATGCAGAGAGAAGTACATTTCTTCAGTAGCGGATATCAGGATATGATTGGTATATGTATGAGAATGTCACTTGTAGCGGCAATGTACAAAGAAGAGAAGCCATTTATCATTTTTGATGACCCATTCATCAACCTTGATATGGATAAGACAGAGGGTGCATTACAGTTCCTTGAAGAAGTATCTAAAGAATATCAGGTAATCTACTTTACATGTAATGACAGCCGTATCAGAAAATAAATCAAAAACAAGAAAAACCGGGGCTTCCCCGGTTTTTCTTAAATAATTAAGGGAAAATATGGAATTATTTATAATCGGGATGATAACCGGAACAATAATAGGAATACCAAGGGATACATATTCAGAGATGTTATCGCAGAACTGTGTAAAAAATGGAATTGGACAAAGTGTGATAATCGGAATAGGAATGTCGCTTGCAGTTGCTTTTATGACAATCATTGATATGATTGTTTTATTTTTCTTGGGAAAATACATGTTAAAGGCAAGAAGTTTTTTTACATATATAATGAGTGCACTGTTAATCGTTACCAATGTAATCGGGATAATCAAATCAGACAACTCTTATGATACAGATAATACGGGAACTTCCTTTGTTAATTTTATGACGGGAATTATGGTAGGTATTTCTGAATTTACCAATATATTTCTTATACTTTTTATGTATGTATATTTTGACATAGCAGGACTTGGATTCAGTGGGTATGCAGTCCTTTTAGGGGGAACAGTTGCAGGAGTTTTTATTATATGCGTTATTATAGGAATATTATTTAAAATTTTTGATAATTTCCGGAAAATAAAAAGTACAAGAGGATATAATCTTGCGGTAAATATAATGATGATTTGTGCAGGCATTTTTATTATTTTGAAAGAGGCAGTTTAGAATGGGAAAAAAAGCATTATTTTTTGATATAGACGGAACTATATGGGATTTTCATAACAGAATCTGTGAAAGTACAGTGGAAGCAATGAAAAAATTACATGACAACGGACATCTGACTTTTATATGCAGCGGGCGCAGCAGGGCATATATCAGGAATGAAGTTCTCCTTGCACTTGGTTTTGACGGAATAATATCAGGGTGCGGTACAATGATAGAATATGATAACAAACAGGTATTTTATAAAAAACTGGATGACGAATTTGTAAGATATACAATAGACGGAGTCAGAAAATATGGTTTCAGGCCTATACTTGAAGGAAGAGAATATCTGTATATGGATGATGAGGATTTTGCCGGTGATTTGTACGGCAACAAATTAAAAAAAGAACTGGGCAGCCGCCTTATTCCCATAAAGGGGCAGAAAGAATATGATATTTCAAAACTTTCCTGTGCAGTTACAGGTAACAATGTAGATAAATGCGAGGAAGAATTCGGAAAGTATTTTGAATTTATTCTCCATAATGAACACGTTGTTGAAATGGTTCCAAAGGGATTCAGCAAAGGAACCGGCATATTAAAAGTGTGTGAAATGCTTGGAATAGATATAAACGATACTTATGCTTTTGGTGACAGCAACAATGATATTTCAATGCTTAAAACAGTGGGACATGCCATAGTAATGGGCAATGGAACAGAAGAAGCAAAAAAAGAAGCAGACTATATCACAACCACAGTTATGGAGGATGGAATATGGAATGCATGCAGATATTTTAACCTGATTTGACAGAATTTGTGAAAAAGACTTGCATATTTTTATATTTTGGTCTATATTCTTTGTGTGACTGGAAAGTTACTATAAATAGGAGGGAAAATCAATGGTAACAAAGAAAACAGAAATTAAGGAAACTGGTAAAAACGTAACTAAGGCACCGGCTAAGACAGAAGTTAAAGCTCCTGTTAAAGCAGAGGTTAAGACAGAAATTAAGACAGAAACAACGGTTCCTAAGGCAGAAGAAGTAAAGGCAGAAGTTAAGGCAGAAGTTAAGGAAGAAGCTAAGAAAACTCCTGCTAAGAAAGAACCTGCTAAGAAAGCTCCTGCTAAGAAAGCAACACCTGCTAAGGCAGCTAAGGCAGAAATTAAGACTGCTTTGTATGTTCAGTTCGCAGGCAATGAAGTAACAGAAGCAGATATTATCGATAAGGTAAAAGCTGCTTATGTGGCAGAAGGACATAAGGAGTCAGCAATTAAAGAAATTAATCTTTATGTTAAACCTGAAGAATATGCCGTTTATTATGTAATTAACGACAAGGCAATCGGTAAAGTTAATCTTTTTTAATTGAACGTACATAGGAGAACCTCTTTCAAAATTGAAAGAGGTTTTTTCTTTACAAAATATGAGTCTTCCCTGTATAATTAAATTATAAGATATGAAGGAGACGGCCTATGAAAAGCTGGTTAGGATTTATCATTTCGGCAGTTCTATCCTTTCTTGTGCTGGAGGGAATAGATATCGTAAGACAAATGCAGAATAAGAAGTAGAAAGACAGTTGAGAAGTATTCAACTGTCTTTCTTTTTTTTTCTTAAACTTTACATAATTTTTTCATGATAAACAATGCGATTTTTACATAAGGACAGTATTCTATATCTTGTAAACGAGGTAAACAATTTAATCCTTCAGAGACAATCGTTTCTGTGGTAGAAAGGAGAATAAGATGAATATTATTTTAGATTCGGTTGACAAAGTTAAAGATTTTGTCAGAGAAGTGTCCAAATTTGAAACAGATATTGATCTGGTGTCATCAAGATTTATTGTGGATGCAAAATCCCTGATGGGAATCCTTAGTCTGGATCTTACAAAACCAATTGAAGTAAGAATACTTAACAAACAGGACGAAAGGCTCATTAACACAATAGAAAAATATGCAGTAGCATAAAATTATATTTAGATATTTAAAGGAGAAAATGAAAATGAAAAAATCAGTATTAGCAGCAGGAATTGCAGGTTTGGTTGCAGCATCGCTTGTAGGATGCGGAAAATCAGGGACAACATCAGGAAAAGGTGATGCTAATGGTAATATTACAGTAATTTCAAGAGAAGAAGGCTCCGGAACAAGAGGCGCTTTTGTAGAAATTACAGGTGTAGAACAGAAGAATGCAGACGGTAAGAAAGAAGATATGACAACAACTTCAGCAGTTATTTCTAACTCAACCAATGAAGTTATTACAGCAGTTTCAGGTGACAACAATGCAATTGGATATATCTCACTCGGCTCTCTTAACGATTCGGTAAAAGCACTTAAGGTTGACGGCGTTGAAGCAACAGCAGAAAACGTAGCAAACGGAACATATTCAGTACAGAGACCTTTTAATATTGCCACAAACGGAGAAGCTAAAGGAGCTGCAGCAGATTTTATAAGCTATATCCTTAGCACAGAAGGTCAGAAGATTATAGAAGACAATGGATACATAGCAGTAGCAGAAGGCGAGGCTTATACGCCATCAGATGTTACAGGAAGCATTGTAGTCGGCGGTTCTTCATCAGTAGGCCCTGTAATGGAAAAACTTGTTGAAGCTTATGAAAAAGTAAGCGAAGTTAAGGTAGAACTTCAGGTAACAGATTCATCAACAGGCATGGAAAATGCAACAAGCGGTTCTTATGATATCGGTATGGCTTCAAGAGAAGTAAAAGACAGTGAAAAAGAAAAAGGACTTGTACCTGTGGTAATCGCAAAAGACGGTATTGCAATTGTTGTTAATAAGAACAACACAGTTAATGAAATTACATCAGAACAGATTAAAAATATCTACACAGGTTCAGTAACTGGCTGGTCAGAAGTTAAATAACAGACGGAGATCTATATGAGAAAAATCAGGGAAAAAGGAATGGCGGCTGTGTTCGCCTTCCTTGCAAGTATTTCAATAATAGCGGTTCTTGTAATATGTATATTTCTTTTTGCAAGGGGAATACCGGCTATACATCAGATAGGTTTTACAAAATTTGTATCAGGTAAGATATGGAAACCGGGCAGCGATTATTACGGAATATTTGTCATGATAATAGGAAGTCTGTATGTTACTGCAGGAGCACTTATAATAGGTGTTCCTGTTGGAATATTTATGGCAGTCTTCATGGCAAAATTCTGTCCTGCATGGTTATATAAAATATTAAAGCCTGTAGTTAATCTTCTGGCCGGAATACCTTCAATTATATATGGTTATTTTGGACTGATGGTAATTGTTCCATTTATAAGAAATAATTTTACCGGAAACGGATTCAGCATTCTTGCAGCATCCATAGTCCTTGGAATGATGATACTTCCTACAATTATATCAGTATCGGAAGCCTCAATAAGAGCAGTTCCCGAAAGCTATATGGAGGGGGCACTGGCACTTGGAGCAACAAAAGAAACAGCTGTGTTTAAGACCATTGTTCCTGCAGCAAAATCAGGAATAATAACAAGTCTTACCCTTGGTGTGGGCAGGGCAATCGGAGAAACAATGGCAGTAAAGATGATTGTCGGAAATCAGACAAGACTTCCAGAAAGCATATTTGATGGTGTCAGGACACTGACATCCAATATTGTGCTTGAAATGGGATATGCCACCGATTTGCATAAAGAAGCATTAATTGCCACAGGTGTAATTTTGTTTGGATTTATACTTATATTGAATATGATAATCAGCATATTAAAGAGAAAGCAGGTGGAGGCATAATGGAAAAGCAATTAAGAGAGCATCATGTCGGTTCACTTGTGTTAAGAGGTCTTATGTACCTTGCGGCAGGAATTACCGTAGTGGCACTTTTATATGTGCTGTTTTATATCCTGGTAAATGGCGTGCCTGCATTATTTACCTCAAAAGGTATTTTTTCAACAAAATATAATTCTGAGAATGTATCACTTTTACCTTCTCTTATAAATACACTTATTCTTACTGCGGTATCCCTTGCAATAGCAATACCTTTAGGAATAGGTGCAGCGATATATTTATCGGAATATGCGAAAAAAAGGAATTTCTTTGTCAGGGTAATTGAACTTATGTCAGAAACACTAAGCGGAATACCTTCAATCATATACGGACTTTTCGGCATGATTTTTTTCGTTGTATTTTTGAAATGGGATTATTCACTTATGGCAGGTGCGGCAACAGCGGCAATTATGGTACTGCCTACAATATTGAGTACAACCAAAGAAGCACTTGATGCTGTACCGGATTCATACAGGGAAGGCAGCTTTGCCCTCGGTACCGGCAAATTAAGAACCATATTTAAAGTTGTTCTTCCGGCAGCAGTTCCGGGTATCCTTTCCGGAATTATTCTTGCCATAGGACGAATAGTGGGAGAAACAGCGGCACTTTTATATACGTCGGGAACCGCAACAAGAGGACTTACCAAAGGACTTATGTCATCAGGAAGAACCCTTGCGGTACATATGTATACAATTTCCAGTGAAGGATTTCATACAAAACAGACTTTTGCCACAGCGGTAATACTTTTGATATTTGTATTCATAATAAATACATTATCATCCGTAGCAGCAAAGCAAATCAGTAAAAAAGCAGGAGGACAGTAATGTCAGATTATAAATTTAATGTAAAAGGGCTGGACCTTTATTATGGAGATTTTCACGCCCTTAAAGATATAAATATGGAAATCAAATCCAACATGGTAACTGCATTTATAGGTCCGAGCGGTTGCGGAAAATCAACATTTCTTAAGACTCTCAACAGAATGAATGATTTGGTGGATAATTGTAAAATTACCGGAGATGTTCTTCTTGATGATGTGGATATATATGGCAAAATGGATGTTTGTGAGCTTAGAAAAAGAGTTGGGATGGTGTTTCAGAAACCTAATCCTTTCCCAATGAGCATATATGACAATATAGCTTTCGGACCAAGAACACATGGTATTAAGTCAAAATCAGCCCTTGATGAAATTGTAGAGCAGTCATTAAAAAATGCGGCAATCTGGGATGAAGTAAAAGACCGGTTAAAAAAATCAGCTCTAGGACTTTCGGGAGGACAGCAGCAGAGACTATGCATAGCCAGAGCCCTGGCTGTTAAACCTGAGGTTATACTCATGGATGAACCTACGTCAGCCCTCGACCCTATATCTACTTCAAAGATTGAGGACCTTGTTATGGAGCTGAAAAAACAATATACCATTGTAATGGTTACGCATAATATGCAGCAGGCAACCCGTGTTGCGGATGAAACGGTATTTTTCCTTTTGGGAGAAATAATTGAACATAACAATACGGAAGCAATGTTTTCAATGCCAAAAGATAAGAGAACAGAGGATTATATATCAGGAAGGTTTGGATGATGAGAAAATTATTTGATCAGGAATTAAAAACATTAAACGATAAACTTTTTTCAATGGGCGCGCTGGTAGAAAAATCCATAGAAAAAGCAATAAACGCACTTATTAATTCCAATGTGGAAGAAGCAAAAAAAGCAATTGAAGAAGATGATAAAATCGACCAGGCAAAAAAGGATATTGAAAGCCTTTGTATGAAGCTTCTGCTTACACAACAGCCTGTGGCAAGTGACCTGCGTCATATATCATCAGCACTTAAAATGGTTACAGACCTTGAAAGAATCGGCGACCATGCGGCAGATATTTCAGAGATAACAATTCTTTTATCGCGGATGGAATATACTTCTGACCTTGACATTCTGAAACGTATGGCAGTAAAGACAACGGAAATGGTAATAAGAAGTCTTGAGGCATTTTCAGAAGGCAATGTGGAGAAAGCCAAAGAAGTTATTAACGATGATGACATTGTAGATGAACTTTTCCTTAATGTAAAAGATAATGTAATTTCTATTATAAGCAGCAATCCTAACAAGGGTGGAGAAGCTACAGACCTGCTAATGATTGGAAAATATTTTGAAAGAATAGGCGACCATGCAACCAATATTGCGGAGTGGGCAATTTACTCCGTACAGGGTGATATTAACGTAGTCCAATAATTTTACATAAATTTTACATAGCCTCAAAGCAAATTTTACATAGTAATGATAAAAAGAAATTAAGAAAATAAAAAGAGGTTATGTAAAATGAGTTTTTTTGATGCGTTGACAATGTTAGGAGGACTTGCGCTTTTCCTTTTTGGTATGAATTCCTTGGGAGACGGGCTTGCCAAATTATCCGGAGGAAAGTTAGAAAACATACTTGAAAGACTTACAGCCAATAAGATAAAGGCCGTGCTTCTCGGTGCCGGTGTAACAGCCGTAATCCAGAGTTCGTCGGCAACAACCGTAATGGTGGTAGGTTTTGTTAATTCCGGTATTATGAAATTAAGTCAGGCAGTCGGTGTTATTTTTGGTGCCAATATAGGTACTACGGCGACTACATGGATACTAAGCCTGTCGGGAATCAGCAGTGGTAACTTTTTTGTGCAGATGTTGAAACCATCATCTTTTTCTCCAATCCTTGCCCTTGTCGGCGTAATACTTATTTTATTCAGTAAAAAAGACAAGAAAAAAGATGTTGGTACAATTCTTATAAGTTTTGCAATTCTTATGTTCGGTATGGAGACTATGAGTGGTGCCGTAGCGGGACTTGAGAATAATCAAGGATTTATACATCTTTTTACCATGTTTAAAAATCCTATACTTGGACTTATCGCAGGTGCGATACTTACGGCTGCAATCCAGAGCTCATCTGCATCAATCGGTATTTTACAGGCATTGTGTTCAACAGGTGCGATTACATTCAGCAGTGCACTGCCTATCATATTGGGACAGAACATAGGTACATGTGTAACAGCCATAATTTCAGCAGTTGGAGCAAATAAAAATGCCAAAAGGGCTGCTTTTGTACACTTATATTTTAATCTCATAGGAACGGTTATATTTATGTGTGTTTTCTACGGAATCAATGCATTTGTACATTTTGGATTCCTTGAACAATCTGCTAACCAGCTTGGAATAGCAATTATCCATACAAGTTTTAATGTCCTTGCAACAATCGTACTTCTGCCTTTCTCTAAGGGACTTGAAAGACTTGCAAGTATTACCGTAAGGGATAAAAAAGAAACGGCTAAGCCTAAAAATTCAGAGATGAAATTATTGGATGCAAGATTTCTTGAAAGACCTGCTTTTGCAGTTGAACTGAGTAAGACAACCACAATTAATATGGCAAAAGTAGTCCGGATGTCAATTATGGAAGCAATTGAGCTTCTGGATAAATATGATGAAAAGAAAGCATCAAAGGTGGCAGAACTTGAAAAACTTGTTGATGTTTATGAAGATGAACTGGGAGATTACCTTGTTAAATTAAGTGCAAAGAGTCTTAGTGAACATGATTCAAGACTGCTTTCCAAAATGCTGCACTCAATTGGCGACTTAGAAAGAATATCAGACCATGCACTTAACATAAAAGAGGCGGCTTCAGAGATGCACGGTAAGAAAATAAAGTTCTCGGATGAAGCAAAGGCAGAATTAAATGTACTCACAGATGCAATAAGCCGTATAGTTGATCTTGCAATATTCAGTTATATAAATGATGATAAAAAAGAAGCACTCCTTGTAGAGCCGCTTGAAGAAGTTATTGATGTAGTTAATGAAAAACTTAAGAACCGTCATATAAAGCGATTAAGAAACGGACAGTGCACAATCGAACTTGGTTTTATATTATCGGATATAACCAACAATTTTGAAAGGGTTGCTGATCATTGTTCCAACATTGCGGCCTGTGAATTACAGATAGATTCGGATGAATTTGAGTCACATGACTACCTCGGAAGAATGAAAAAAGATGACGAAAACTATAAAGCAAGGTATAATGAGTTTTTAGAAGAGTACAAGCTGCCTAAGTATAAAAAGGAGGCATGATACATGAAAACACCGTTAGTATATATTTTGGAAGATGACAATAATATCAGTGAAATCGAAAGTTTTGCATTAAAGAACAGTGGATATATTACAGAAGTTTTTGAAACGGGAAAAATCTTTTTTAAACACCTTCAGAACAAAAAGCCGGACATAGTGCTCCTTGATATTATGCTTCCGGATATGGATGGACTTGAAATATTAAAAAAAATGAAAAATACTCCCGATTATAAAAAAATACCTGTAATTATGGTTACGGCCAAAACAACCGAAATAGACAAGGTAAAGGGCCTTGACCTTGGGGCAGATGATTATATATCCAAACCCTTTGGCATAATGGAACTTATTTCAAGAGTTAAAGCTCTTTTAAGAAGAACCCTTAATCTTGAAGAAGAAAAGGTACTGTCCTATGAAAGCGTTGTTATGGATGTGGAAAAAAGAGCTGTCTATGTGAACAATGATGCTGTAGAACTGACCTATAAGGAATTTGAACTTCTAAAACTTCTGCTTCAGAATTCGGGAATCGTGCTTAGAAGAGAAGTGATTATGGACAGAGTATGGGGTACCGAATTTGAAGGGGAATCAAGAACGCTTGATATGCACATCAAGACTCTCAGACAGAAGCTCGGAGATGGTGGAGCAATTATTAAGACTATACGTAATGTAGGATATGAAATAGGATAATGAAAAGAATGAAAAAGAGAATTAATGTTCAATTCTTAATTGTAGTCAGCATTGCCATTATTGTTACTGCAGCAGCGGCAATATGTATCTTTTATAATACATTTAAAAGAGAAATAATGGAAAATTTAAAAACAACTGCGTACACAATCAAAAATATATCCGGACCGGAATACGGCATACAGGAGTTTGATTATGACAAACTTGCACAGACAAGGATTACTGTTGTGAGAAGCGACGGAACAGTTGTTTTTGATAATGTTACGGATGCATCATCTCTGGAGAACCATGGAAACAGACCTGAGATTAAGGAGGCTTTCAGTGCCGGAGAAGGCAGCACCATAAGAAAATCAGACACCGTAGGAAAAAGCAACTTTTATTTTGCCTTAAAAATCAGTGATGACTGTGTTGTTCGTGTCGCAAGGGCAGCGTCAAGTATATGGCATATATTTTTATCCGCTTTGCCGGCGTTTATTTCGATAGTTGCCCTTGTTGTGATTATTAGTGTTGTATCTAATCATTTTCTGACGCGAAGTTTTATTGCACCGATTGAACAGGTGGCGAATAATCTTGATAACCTTGACAAAGTCACGGTATATAAAGAGATGCAGCCATTTGTGACAACCATAAAGAAACAGCATGATGACATAATTAAAAATGCCATAATGAGACAGGAATTTACTGCCAACGTATCACATGAGCTTAAGACTCCACTTACAGCCATATCGGGATATTCGGAACTTATTAAGAACGGAATGGCCGGAAGCGAAGATATCGGAAGATTTGCCAACGAGATATATACAAATGCCAACAGGCTTCTTACCTTGATTAATGACATAATCAATTTGTCAGAACTTGACAGAGGAGCACCGCTTGAATATGAGGACGTTGATATTTCGGAGATAGCCGGAAATTGTGTATCAATGTTAGACTTTCACGCCAAAGAAAATCAGGTAACACTTCATTTTGACGGAGAAAAGACAATTGTCAGAGGCAATAAAAATAAATTGGAAGAAGTTGTATATAACCTGTGCGATAATGCCATACGTTATAATAAAGCAGGTGGAGAGGTATGGGTTACGGTAAAAAACACTCCTGAGGGTAAAATACTGTCAGTCAGGGATAACGGTATAGGAATATCCAAAGAAAACCAAAAACGGATATTTGAACGTTTTTACAGAGTAGATAAGAGCCGTTCAAAAAAGACCGGCGGAACCGGTCTTGGGCTTGCTATTGTAAAGCATATTATTGAACAGCACAATTTCAATATAGAAGTAATAAGTGATGAAAATACAGGCACCACAATTAACGTTATCATGAAGTAGGAATTACAGCGGTTTGACTGTAATTCCGTTTACTTCAACCTGATCACTTATTTCAATGACAAGACATAATTTGCCGTCCACCTCTTTGGTTTCAATAAGGTCGGTACGATCAGGTGCAACCTTGATTACAACATCCTTTGTCTTTACTTCAAAACTTCTTGCATTCACAACGTTGGCAGCGTTAAATTCGGTTCTGCTGCCGGCAACATCATCGTAATGTTCTTCAAAAGAGCTTATCTGCTCATTGCTTACCCCTGTGGATTCAAGCATTTTTTTAATATCGTTCTTTTCAAAAACAACAGGCTCAACCTGTTCTTTATGTTCTTCAATGTAATTATTCATGCTTTCATGGACAGATTTAACGGTCTCAAAGGTACATTCCTCACCGAGGGATTCAGTTATGATTTCGGAAAAAGTTTCTTTCTGTACCATATAAGTCATAGGTGTGACACAGCCAAGCACGCCATCTATAAAATCAGCCTGTACTTCTTCACTTTTTTTGCTGAAATATAAAATATTATGTATGTCCGTATTTCTGTCATTAAAAGCAGGAAAAAGAAAACCGTGGAGAGGTTTCTCAACAAGCCAGTCCCTTATCCTGTTTTCAAAAGAATTGGTAGCAGCATTGTAGCAGAGCCCCTCTTCCGAAAGCTTTACGGGACATATATTGCATAAGATGTGCTCGTATACATATTCCGACGCATCATCCATATCAAACTCATCTGAGGCCTTGCCCGGAACGTCATAATTGGCGTCAATAAGGAGAATAAGATAATTTTCACCATAGTTGTAATTATCGATTATCTTATTGTAAAAGATTTCAAGCAGTTCATCGTCATCAAGATGGCTTGAACGAAGCTTCATAAGAAAATCCTGGCTTCCGCCCTCCTCCTCTGTCTCCATAGGAAATTCCATATTTAAAAGATTCTTGCCGATAGTTCCTGAAAGTGAACTTCTGAAAATAGTAAAATATTTAAAAATTTCTTCCTGGGGGAGAGATAAAAAAGCATGTCTGAATGTGGTTATTTTGTTCTTATTGCCGTCAACGTAGCAGCCGCATATTTTGGATATACAGCATTTGTCATTTGTAAAAAGTTTCTTGATTTCTGCAATTTCTTTTTTGTTCATAAAAATACCATTCCTTTATATCGTTAGTAATTAGTATAATCCAACAGTTAATAAAATTCAATGAACTGACGATAATAAAAGTAGTTGATAAACCTGTGGCATTTGTGTTGTATCCGGTCAGTATAAGACATCTTTTAAGATGGACAGGAGGAAAAATGAGAATTGGCGGAAGTACAATAGCAATGACATCACAAAGAAAGTATTCCGAATATAAATCCATCCAGTATGCGGAATATAATGGATTAATTAATGAAAGGGTATCTGTTGACCCTGAAGGCAAAGAAAAAAGTCTGTTCGACCAGATAAAGGACGCTGCGGAACAGAAAAATATGAAAGACCTTACGGACAAAACATCCCGGACGAGAGGCACGATAGTTACAAGCGAGGGCTACAAAAGCCTTAAGTCCATAAGGGAACTCAGAATGGCATTACTTGAAAACATAATTAACGCATTTGCAAGAAGAAACGGAGGCGGCACAGAGCTTACATATGCTCCGTTACAGCAGTCCGGCGGAAGCACCACATACATAAGACAGACCGTTGAATCCGGTTTCTATAAAGAGGAAGAGAATACGGCATTTGTATCCGAAGGAAAAGTAATAACAAAAGACGGAAGAGAGATTAACTTTAACGTAAGTTTTGAGATGTCAAGAAGTTTTCAGGCATCTTATGAAGCTTATTCCGAAAGCACCTATGTACTGTGCGACCCTCTTGTATTTAATTTTGAGGGCAATACAGCCGACATCACGGACCAGAAGTTTATGTTTGATTTGGACTGCGACGGCAAAGAGGAGGAAATTTCTTCTCTTGGAAAAGGCAGCGGCTTCCTTGCCCTTGATAAAAACGGCGACGGCATTATCAATGACGGAACAGAGCTTTTCGGAACAAAGAGCGGTGACGGTTTTGCAGACCTTGCAGAATATGATGAAGACGGTAACGGCTGGATTGACGAGGATGACGGGATATTCTCACAACTTAGAATCTGGACGAAGAACGAAAAAGGAGAGGATGAGCTTATTTCCCTTAAGGATGCAGGGGTCGGAGCAATCAATCTCTCAAGCGTTTCAACCGCTTTCAGCAACACCGATAATTTTAACGATACAATGGCTGTTATACAAAAGACCGGTATTTTTCTATACGAAAACGGAAATGCAGGCACAATACAGCATATAGATTTTGCAATTTAATCTTTTATCAGCGACGGGTCCTCACTTGGCACATAGTCCTTGTGGGGGCCTGCTCTATATTTTCTTTATGTTGACAGGAGGAGAAAAGGTCAATATAATTTTCACATAATTACAAGGGAGGATATGAAATTGCAGTCAGAGATTATATTGGCGGTAATATCAGGGATTCTTGCACTGGGCATTATATTGCTTACGGCAAGACTTTGCCATTACAAAAAACAGCTGCGGAATTTATATAAAAATAATAACGAGTCCGCATCGGAGACAATCAAAGCAAAGAATAAAATAACTTCATGCACAGATGAAATTAACAGGTTAATAGCCGCGTCAGAGCGTGGGTGCAAAGATAATTACGATATGTTAAAAGCATCGGGAGGCTCCAAGGCTGCACTTAAAGTTTCCGGTGAAAAAGAAATAACGGATAAAATATTAACCATTCTTGCAAAGGCATCAGGATCTATTAAACAGATGAATGAAATCACAGGTGAAGCAGTGAAGCTTTTATCAGGTTCCGGGGACAAAATAAAAGAGGCATCCCACGAAGCCTTGCTTGTAAATGATGAATATACGGACATGGATGTATATATCAATGATTTTTACCGCACTTTAAATGCTGTAAAAATAACCATTATAAAGCTCCGGGACAGTATTAATAATATCAATACCATTTCTTTTAAAGCATCAATGGAATGTCAGAGAGCGGGAGAGTCAGGCAGAGGATTTAAGGTTGCGGCAGATGAAATCAGGCAGTCAGCCGATAATGGAACCGCACTTTTAAATGAAACTGATTCAGGCATTGAAGAACTTTCGGAAACTGTTAGAATAATTGACAGCAGATTCAGAAACCTTGAAGAAAAGAGAAATACCTTAGACAAGGCAGTAGAGAATCTTAGTGCCGGTAACAACTGTGTGACGGATAAGTTTAGCGAGCTTTATGAAAATATTGAAATAACGCAGAAATTAGTTAATCATCTGGCATCTAATGCAAAGGAATTTTTTGCGGAATCCGAGAATAAGAAAAAGGCGTATTCCGATATGGCTAAAGTATTTCTTAATGTGGGAAAAACCGAAAAAAATATTGCCGCCGATATGGAAAGAATCCGTATGTTAAATGAAGATATTTTGAATATTGTTGGCAAATTGTAGAGAAAAGGCTTATAATGAAAAGAGGATATTATGAAAATAAGAGTTCCTGATTATTATGATGAATTTAAGTGCATAGCAGATAAATGCACAGATACGTGCTGCGCAGGCTGGCAGGTAGATGTGGATGATGAATCTTTTGCCTATTATAAGACAATTAAGGGTGAATTCGGTGACAGACTTCATTCTGTAATGATTGAAGGAAAGCACGGAGAAGAAGGACAGTTCAGAATTCGTGAAGATGGCAGATGTCCCTTCCTTAATGACAATATGTTCTGTGATTTATATACGGCACTTGGCGAAGATGCGCTGTGCGTTACCTGTGACAAGTATCCCAGATATACTACCGAGTACGGGAGCCTCAGGGAAACAGGTATTGCAATATCCTGTATAACCGCAGCCGGGATAGTTCTTAGAAAAAGACAGAATTTCGGCTTTAAGGAATGGGAGGACAAGGAAGCCTTCCCGTCGCTTAACAACATAGACGGTGAATTATTTATGGCACTTATGAGGGCAAGAACCAAAGCCTTTGAAATTATTCATGATAATTCGTCAGCAGATATTTTTCAAAGAATATCGGTGCTTGCGTACTACGCTACGGATTTGCAGAAGAACATTAAGAAAAAGTCAGGAATAGATAATGTTATTTCAAGATATTCAGAAGAATATATCAATGATATTTTAGCAGCAACAGGCAGGGAAAGGTACAAGGAAAAAGATACGGTGGATATTTACAAAAATATCTTTTACTGCTATCTTAAACAGGTGATAATCAAAGCAGAGTGGCCGGAACTTATTTATAAAGTATATGATTATACGCTTAATGACAGTTACGGCAGGATAAGAGATGAATTTAAAAGGTATAACAAAGACAGTGAATACGAATATGAGAATTTAATTGATTATTTTATTTTCAGGTATTTTATGAAAGCTGTATTTGACAGAGATATATTAACGAAAGTCAAAATGGGAATAGTCGGTGTTCTTGTTATTCATCAGTGCAATATGGCATACTGGTGCAATAATGGGAGAAAACTGGAATTTGATGATATTGTAGAGATTGCACATCTTTATTCCAGGGAAGTTGAACATTCCGAAGAAAATTTTGACAGACTTTGCAGACAGTTCTCCAAAAAGAGAACGTTTTGTGCCAAGAATCTGGTTATGCTTCTACAGGATAATTCAGGTAGGAAGGAGTAAATTATGAATAGTGCTAAAACAGCAATTATGGTGGATTCAGGATGCGATATCAGTCAGGAATTTATTGAACAGTATGATATTAAGGTATTAAGACTTAAAGTGCTTTACGGCGACAGGATGTATTCGGATGGTCTGGATATTGACCCGCTTGAGGTATACAGAAGATTTCCGCAGGAAATACCGACAACCTCAACTCCCAATATGTATGAGGTAAGCGAACTTGTTAATGAAATCAAGTCCGAGGGTTATGAAAAAATAATCGGAATTACTATTTCAAGCGGATTAAGCGGAACCTACAATGCGGTTGCGATGGCATTTGAAGAGGAAGACATAGAGACTTTTGCTTTTGATACCAAAAATATTTCAATCGGTGCGGGACTTCTTGCAATGTGGGCGGCTAAGAAACTCAGCGAGGGCTGGACTTTTGAAGCGGTAAAACATGGACTTAATGATAAGATAAATGATTCAAAAGTATTTTTCTATATGGATACCCTTGATTATCTCAGAAAAGGCGGAAGAATAAGCCCGGCAGTGGCAATTGTGGGAAAGGCACTTAACCTTAAGCCTATTATTTCATGTAATGAAAAGGGTACTTATTATACCGTAAGCAAGATAAGAGGACAGCATAAAGGATTGGAAAAGCTTATGGACAGCCTGAAAGATTACATCGGGGACAAAAAAGCGTATCTTGCAATTATGAATGGCGATGGTACAAGATATCTTGACGTTATAAGAGCGCGGATAAAAGAAATGTTTCCACAGTGTGAAGTTGTGGTTGATAAGCAGATTACCGCAACAATGGCAATCCATACAGGCCCCGGACTTATCGGTGTCGGTGTATTATTTGAATGATGACTTAATTTTATTAAGAGTTTCCTTCGGGAAGCTCTTTTTTCTTGCTTGTAATAATATGTATTTGGTACAATTATAAGCGGAAATGGGGCGATATTATGAACAACGGTTACGGACAGCAGATTGTGTCAACAAAGGCAAATACTTTATATGCCTTGAGTAAAGTTATCAAAAAATCCAAAATAGAAAAAATGTATATTCTTCCTGTGGCAGAATTTGAGAACAACAGGGAAAATGTTCTTCGTGACATAACGGAGACATACGGTGGAGAGCAGATAATTGTGAGAAGCTCTTCCTCAAAAGAGGACAGTTTTAAGACTTCCAATGCAGGCCATTATGAAAGCATACTTGGAATCGATTCCGGTGACAGTGAGCAGGTAAATTCCGCCATTGAGAAGGTTATTGCAAGTTATCAGAAAGATATAGAGATTCTTGACCATGAGCAGATTCTTGTCCAGAGGCAGGCGCAGAACGTAAAATTCAGCGGAGTCATCTTTACAAGAGACATACAGGGAAACAGGCCTTATTATCTTATAAATTACGATGACCAGGGTTCTACCGATTCAGTTACAAGCGGCAGCGGTGGCAAGACCCTCTGGATCGTAAAAAATGCTTCAATCAGTGAAATTGACGAACCCTGGGGAAAATTAATCGATGCGGTACAGGAAATAGAATTATTCCTTAATGGTATGGCACTTGATATAGAATTTGCCATAAATGAAAAGGGCGAAATCATTATTTTCCAGGTCAGACCTCTTGTTGCCAGTTATAAACAGGTCCAGAAAATGGATGACGGTGATTTTTTTTCAAGGATTAAAGGCATAAAAGAACAGTACAATAATAACAAAAGTGTACTTAACGGCAGAACAATGATGTTTTCTGATATGGCATTCTGGAATCCTTCAGAAATAATAGGCAGCAACCCAAGAAGCCTTGAGTATTCACTTTATGAAGAAATACTTCTTAAACATGCGTGGAATCAGGGAATTGCCGAGATTGGCTACAGGAGACTTCCCAATAAACTTATGTTCAAATTAGGAAATAAACCATATATAAGCGTGGAATATTCTTTTTACAGCCTGCTGCCACAAAGTCTGGACGAGAAACTTGCATTAAAGCTCGTTGACTTTTACTGTAATAAATTAAAAAAAGACCTGACGGCACATGATAAAATTGAATTTGAAATCGCATATACTACATACGATTTCTGCACCGAAAAAAACAGCCGCGAGCTGTTAGAAAATGGGTTTTCAAAAGAGGAAAGAGATACCTTTTTAAAAGCACTTTTTACACTCACAAATGATTGTCTTACCGGCTTTAAAGAACTTACGGATAAAGATCTTTTATCTCTTAAATTAATGGATAATATCAGACAGCCGATTGAGGAAGCTCTTGATGCAGGCGGACTTTCCACAAAAGAAATGTTCCGCTCCATAATGATACTCCTTGACGCAATAACAAGATATGGAACTCCACAGTTTACGAGACAGGCAAGACTGGCATTTATGGCAAGGGCTTTTTGCAGGACACTTGTTTTTGCAGGATATTTTACGGACGAAGAGATGGATAATTTTACAAAATCCATTAATACAATATCTTCCGAGTTTGACAATGACTTTGAAAGATACTCTGTAGGTAAAATGTCAATGGAGGATTTTAATAAGAAATACGGACATTTAAGAAGCGGAACCTACGATATAAGGACGGACAGATATGATAAGATGAATTTCAGACCTGTTTCCAACAGACGCAAGGACCAGTTAAAAAATAACGGTATAAAAACTTTAGACCGTGAGAAACTAAAAAAAGCCATAGATGAAGTTGGATTTAATGTTACACCTGAGGAATTTATCGAATTTCTGAAGAGCGCAATTAAACAGAGGGAATATTTCAAATTTGAATTTACAAGGTCATTAAGTCTTGTGCTTGAACTGTTAATCAACATAGGAAATGACATTGATATAAAAAGAAGAGACTTGTCATGGCTCAATGTAGATGATATTATGGAATGCGTCAGTACTGCTGACCCTGCTTCGCTCAGACAGGAACTGATAAACAGAATTAACGGCAGGCGGCAGGAAAACAGTTTTAACCGTAATATTATTATGCCTGCAGTAATTACTGATGAAAGAGATATAGATTTTATACCGGTTACAGAGGCAAGACCTAACTTTATAACAGCCAGACATATTGAAGGTGAGGTTATCGTTCTTGAAGATGAGCCGGATGCAGACATCAGGGACAAAATAGTTGCAATACCTAAAGCCGATCCCGGTTACGAATGGATTTTTACCAAGGGAATCAAAGGTTTTATAACAAAGTATGGCGGTGTTGCATCCCATATGGCGATAAGATGTGCGGAATTTGAAATCCCCGCAGCAATCGGATGTGGTGAAAAGATATATGATTACGTTACTTCAACATCATATCTTGATATGGATTGTCGTAACGGCAAGATAGAAGAGGGTATCCAGTACAAAAACCTTCGTGCTCTTATTACACAGCGTGAAGGTGTCAACCAATATGGCGACCCCACTGATATACTTGAATCGGCTTATGTAAGATTTTATGAGCTGTTAGGTTTTATACCTGTTCCGGTGTCTAATCATACCAAGAATTTTGAAAGGCTTTTTGACGAAAAAGTAGATCTGCTTATAGTTGTGGGCGGAGGTTCTCTTGATTCAAGGTACTATGACAAAAAACATGATGATGAATTACAGCCTCACAGAGATGCGATGGAAGAGAAATTAATAAGATATTGCATATCACATGGGATTCCTATTATTGCAACCTGCAGAGGTATGCAGTATATTAATGTATTATTTGGAGGCAAGCTTCATTATCACCCTAAATTAAAGGTAAAGAGACCTCGTGGTGAGGACCATAAAGTATTTCTTGTCAAGGAAAACAGAGAGATTTATGTAAACAACTATCACAAGGATTGCATTTTTACGGATAATCTGGCGCCATGTTTTACACCGGTTGCCATAGATAAGGAAAATGATGTTGTGGAAGCTTACGAATCAGAGGCAATGAAGATACTTGCCTTACAGTGGCATCCCGAAAGAAGATTTGAGACCGCCAATGCACTTGAAGAAACAAGAAAGATTGTGTTAGATTTTATAAGAAAGCATATAGGGTAAAAGAAATGTATGATGGAATAATTTTTGATATGGACGGAACAATATGGGATTCCAGGGAAACGATTGTAAAAGCATGGAATGATGAGCTTAAAGCACAGGGCATAGACCGTGTGATTACGGTTTCTGAACTTACAGGCTATATGGGACTTACGATGGATGCAATAGCGGAAGGTATTTTCCCTGACAAAAAGTATTCCGAGACAAAACATATATTTGATAAGATGTATGAAAGGGAAAATGAATATCTGCGGAAAAAAGGCGCTATACTTTACCCTGATGTAATATCTACCCTTAAAGAACTTAAGAAAAAAGGCTACAGGCTTTTTATAGTGAGTAATTGTCAGTCAGGATATATAGAAGCTTTTCTTGAATATTACAAGATTAACGATTATATTGAAGATATAGAATGTTTCGGCAATAATGACCTTCCTAAATGGGACAATATTGCGCTTATAATTAAAAGAAATAATCTTAAGAATCCCGTTTATGTGGGAGACATTGATAATGACAGAATCGCAGCCGGAAAAGCCGGCGCAGATTTTATATATGCTGAATACGGATTTGGTGATGTTAAAAAATACGATGACATCATATACAGGTTCGGAGACTTACTAAGAATAGGAGAAGAAAAATGATTTTAGCAATGTCAACATCGAATATCTGTATTCTGATTTCAATAACTGTATATCTTGTATTTGTTGTTTTAATCGGATTCAAATATTCAAAAGAAAGTAACTCGGTAGATGAGTATTATCTCGGAGGAAGAAAATTAGGACCTCTTGTTACGGCAATGAGTGCCGAGGCTTCGGATATGAGCAGCTGGCTTTTGATGGGGCTTCCGGGACTGGCTTATGCTACCGGTATTGCAAGTCCTTTATGGACAGCTATCGGATTAGCCATTGGTACATATGTCAACTGGCTTGTGGTAGCAAAGAGACTCAGGAGATATTCACAGGTAACGGAGGCAATAACAATACCTGATTTCTTTTCTAGAAGATATCATGATAAATACAATATCCTTATGGGAATCTCAGCTGTGGTAATTATAATATTTTTTGTTCCTTATACAGCATCGGGATTTGCGGCATGCGGTAAACTCTTCGGTACAATATTCAATGCAGATTATTTTACAGCCATGGTAATAAGCGCAGCGGTAATTGTCATATATACTACATTAGGCGGATTCCTGGCTGCCAGTACTTCTGACTTTATCCAGAGTGTTATAATGACAATAGCACTTGTAATTGTTCTTTCATATGGAGTAATCCATGCGGGAGGATTCGAACCTGTTATTGATAATGCAAAGAACCTTCCGGGATTTCTTGATATGTTCCATTCATATAACGGAACAGCCAAGCCGGATAATTTCAGTGCTTTAAGCATTGTTTCAACACTTGCCTGGGGATTGGGATATTTTGGTATGCCTCACATTCTATTAAGATTTATGGCAATCAAAGACGAGGATAAACTTAAAGTATCAAGAAGAGTGGCTTCAATATGGGTTGTTATTTCCCTTGCAATTGCAGTATTTATCGGTGTAATGGGTGTTTCAGTCAGTGAGAGAGGAATTATACCTGCATATGCCAATAACAGCGAAGCAGAGAGAATCATTGTTCATATAGCAAAAGCTATAAGTAACCATGGTATACTTCCTGCACTTGTGGGAGGTCTTATCCTTGCAGGTATACTTGCTTCAACAATGTCAACTGCGGATTCACAGCTCCTTGCGGCATCCTCAAGTGTGTCACATAATATTTTTTCGGGACTGTTCCATATTAAGATGGGCAAAAAAATGCCGGTAATAATTGCAAGGATATCGGTTGTTTTAATTGCGGTTGTAGCCATATTTATTGCAAGAAATCCTGAAAGCTCCGTATTTGAGATAGTCAGCTTTGCATGGGCGGGCTTTGGTGCTGCATTCGGACCTGTTGTGCTGTTTTCTTTATTCTGGAAGAGAACAACATTGTGGGGTGCTCTTGCAGGCATGGTTTCAGGTGGTGCCATGGTATTTATCTGGAAGTATGTAATAGCAGGTTTCGGAGGAGTGTTTGCGATTTATGAACTCCTTCCGGCATTTTTAGTGTCTTCCATACTTATTATTGTTGTAAGTCTTCTTACAAAGAAACCTTCAGAAGATATAGTGAAAGAATTTGAATTAGCGAAAAGCAAAGAAAAAATCTGATAAATATATTTGTAACGTTAGGAGAAAAAATTGGACGACAAGACATCAGGAAAGCACATAATTAAACAGGGCACAATTCTTGCAGCGGCTTCTGTAATATCAAGAATTATTGGCATGCTTTACAGAAGTCCGATGGCAGCTGTTATAGGTGATAAAGGAAACGGATTATACAGTTTCGCATTTGAAATATATTCGATTGCACTTATTCTTTCATCTTACAGCATGCCATTAGCCGTTTCTAAATTGCTGTCTGCCCGTTTTGCGAAAAAAGAGTACAAAAACGCAGATAAAATTTATAAATTTGCATATATTTTTGCTGCTGTGTCAGGTATGGTAATGGCTCTTATTCTTTTCTTCGGAGCAGGAACCATAGAAAGACTGTCGGGCCATGAAGGACTGGCACTGCCTTTAAAAGTTCTTGCACCTACTGTTTTTGTCGTAGCGTTAGCGGGAACGATAAGAGGATTTTTTCAGAGCAGGAATACAATGATGCCTACTGCAGTTTCACAACTTGCAGAGCAGATTATCAATGCCATTGTAAGCATTGTGGCAGCAGTAATACTTGTCAGATTTGCAGCAAATGAATTTGATAAAGCAAGATATGGTGCAGCAGGCGGTACAATAGGAACATTATTTGGCGCGTTATCAAGCCTTATGTTCCTTATATTCCTGTTCGTTATATATAAACCAAGAATGAAAAAGCACCTGAGCCATGATAAAGTGGGTGTAACGGTTTCCAATGAGGAAGTGCTTAAACTTATTGTTGCTACCATAGTTCCCGTAATACTCAGCCAGACGGTATACCAGTCCATAGGCGTAGTTGACGGTTTTATGTTCGGTAATCTGTATAAGGGCAGTGATTCGACAGCACTTTACGGTATATACAGCTCCAAGTACAGACTTATGGTAAATGTTCCTAACGCTATATCTTCAGCTCTTGCTTCATCAATGATTCCTTCATTGGTTTCGTTGTATACACTTAAGAACTTTGTAGAGTTCAGGGCAAGGCTTAAGACATCCGTTAAGTTTAATATGATAATAGCTTTCCCTTGTGCGTTCGGAATTTCGGCACTTTCAGGAATGATTATGAAACTTCTGTTTCCTACAACGGATACGGTTATATCAGGCAGGATGTTAATGTATGGTTCGGTTGCGGTATTGTTTTATGCATTGTCTACGGTAACCAATGCGGCGTTACAGGGAATGGACAGGATGAGACTTCCGGTGAGACATGCGGCAATATCACTTCTCATACACATTCCGTTAATGGTTATACTTCTTAAATTTACAAAACTCGGAGCGCATGCCCTTGTAATAGGCAATATAATATATCCGTTGATTGTCTGTGCTCTCAACTGGGCATCGGTTGCAAGATATGCCAACTACAGGCAGGAGGTTAAAACAACGTTTATAATTCCGCTTCTGGCTTCATCAGTAATGTGGATTGAAACATTCTGTCTAAGCAGGCTTATGGTTAAAGTGCTTCCTGTGAATTACGTTACCAATGCTCTGATAACGATTATATGTATTGTAAACGCATGTCTTGTATATTTTATAATGCTGTTTGTTCTTAAAGGTGTGACAAGGGAAGAACTCAAGGAATTCCCAATGGGTGGACGAATGGCAAAATTTGCAGATAAATTAAAAATAAAATTTTAAAAAAACCATTGGTACAGGATATGTGCCAATGGTTTTTTGATTATTTGCTGTAATTTAAAGCAGCTTCAATAAATCCCTTGAACAGAGGATGTGGTCTGTTTGGCCTTGATTTAAGTTCAGGATGTGCCTGGGTAGCAACAAACCAAGGATGATCTTTTAATTCTATCATTTCAACAATTCTTCCGTCAGGAGAAATGCCGGACAATACCATACCGTTTTCTGTAAGAACATTTCTGTAATCGTTGTTGACTTCATAACGGTGACGGTGACGTTCTGTAATTTCTTTTGTGCCGTAAAGACGGTAAGCAAGGGAATTTTCATCAAGTACACAAGGATATGAACCCAGTCTTAAAGTGCCGCCGATATCATTTATACCTTCCTGGTCAGGCATAAGGTGTATAACAGGATGGCGTGTATCAGGGTTGAGCTCTACGCTGTGTGCATCATTATATCCGATAACATTACGGGCGAATTCAACGATTGACAACTGCATACCGAGGCAGAGTCCGAGGAAAGGTATTTTATTTTCTCTTGCATATTTTATGGCAGATATTTTACCCTCAATTCCTCTGTCACCGAAACCTCCGGGAACAAGGATTCCGCTTACATCCGATAAAATTTCAGCAGCATTGTCATTAGTAACCGTTTCAGAATCAACCCACTTAATTTCTACATCGGCTGAGTTGGCCACACCGCCATGCTTCAAAGCTTCAACAACACTTATATAAGCATCATGAAGGGAGATGTATTTGCCGACAAGGGCAACCTTGACTTTTTTGGTAGGATTTTTCCATGCGTGGCACATATTTTCCCACTCTTCAAGGTCAGGCTTAGGGCAATCAAGGTGAAGACACTCACATACAACCTCGGCAAGGTGTTCTTTTTCCATGGCAAGAGGAGCTTCATAAAGGATGTCCACATCAAGGTTCTGAAGAACGTGTGAGCTTGGGAGGTTGCAGAAAAGGGAAATCTTATCTTTGATATTATTGTCAAGAGGGACTTCTGTTCTGCATACGATGATATCAGGCTGTATGCCCATTCCCTGAAGTTCCTTAACACTTGCCTGTGTAGGCTTTGTTTTGATTTCGCCTGAGGCCTTAAGGAAAGGAATAAGTGTTACATGGATTAGTATTGCATTTTCCTTGCCTACATCATGCTGGAACTGACGGATTGATTCGAGGAAAGGCTGGCTTTCGATATCGCCAACTGTACCGCCTACTTCTATAATTGCAATTTTTGTATCTCTTGTGGAATAGTCGTCTCTGAAGAAACGGCTCTTTATTTCATTGGTGATATGAGGGATGACCTGGACTGTACCGCCGCCGAAATCACCGCGTCGTTCTTTTTGTATTACCGACCAGTAAATCTTACCTGTTGTGACATTTGAGCGTTTAGTAAGATTTTCATCAATAAATCTCTCATAATGACCTAAATCAAGGTCAGTTTCGGCACCATCATCTGTAACGAAAACCTCTCCGTGCTGGATTGGATTCATTGTGCCGGGGTCGATGTTGATATACGGATCAAATTTCTGCATTGTGACTGAGTATCCTCTGGACTTAAGCAGACGGCCAAGGGAGGCTGCAGTAATACCCTTGCCTAATCCGGAAACAACACCACCTGTAACGAATACATATTTAACTGGCATTTTCTTTTGCTCCTATCTTATAAATAAAATAAAATATATCACTTTATTTTGAATAAATCCATAGGAAAATGAGAAAAAATAATTTATTGATTTATATTGAAGAAATTACTATAATTATTTAAGTAAAACTACCATTAAACAGAGAGGAAGTTGTAAGCACAGGATGAATAACGACTATAACAATAATAATTACAATAATAGCAACAATAACTACAACCGTGACAATAACGGAAATAACAATAATGACAGAGGCAATAAAAAAGGACCGAGAGTAGGAATAACGGTTCTTGGTATTATCATAGCAATAGTAATAACTTATCTCGGAGTTTCTTTTATCAAGAGTTGTATCAAAAAAGCCACAACAAAGGAAATTAGTTATTCAAGATTTCTTGAACTTATTGATGAGAATGGAATTTCATCGGTTGAATACAGCAGTGACCAGATAACAATCATTCCTAAAGAACAGCCGGTAAGCGGACTTACGGTAAAGTATTATACAGGATATATTTATGACGAAGATGTATTTAACAAATTAAAGTCCATGGATGGGGTGGAAATCAACCGCGCCATAGAGGATACAGGTTCGTCTGTATTTAACTTTATAATTATATATGTGCTTCCGTTTGTAATTTTCTGGCTTTTGCTGAGTTTTGTATTCAAAAGAGTTGCGGCAAGCGGCGGGGGAATTATGGGTGTCGGAAAATCCAACGCCAAGATTTATATGCAGCAGAAAACAGGAGTTACTTTTAAAGATGTTGCGGGACAGGAAGAAGCAAAGGAATCTGTAAAAGAAATCGTTGACTTCCTTCACAACCCTGCAAAATATACCGCAATTGGAGCAAAACTTCCAAAGGGTGCGCTTTTAGTAGGACCTCCGGGAACCGGTAAGACACTTCTTGCAAAAGCAGTTGCAGGTGAGGCAGGAGTACCATTCTTCTCGCTGTCAGGTTCGGACTTTGTTGAAATGTTTGTAGGTGTAGGTGCGTCAAGAGTCAGGGATTTATTTAAACAGGCTATTGCTGCTGCACCATGTATTATTTTTATAGATGAAATTGATGCCATAGGTAAGAGCAGGGATTCCCAGTTCGGTGGTAATGACGAAAGAGAACAGACTCTTAACCAGCTTCTTTCGGAGATGGATGGTTTTGATTCTTCAAAGGGTGTACTTATCCTTGCGGCAACCAACAGACCTGAGGTTCTTGATAAGGCATTATTAAGGCCGGGCCGTTTTGACAGAAGAATTATCGTTGATAAACCCGACCTTAAGGGAAGACTTGATACACTTAAAGTACATTCAAAGGATGTTCTTATGGATGAATCCGTAGACCTTGAAGCAATTGCACTGGCTACGGCAGGTGCGGTAGGCTCAGACCTTGCCAACATTATCAACGAGGCAGCTATTAACGCTGTTAAACATCACAGACGTGCAGTCAACCAGGAAGATCTTTTTGAATCGGTTGAAGTGGTTATAGCAGGTAAAGAAAAGAAAGACCGCATTCTCGGTAAAGAAGAGAAGAAGATGGTTGCATATCACGAAGTAGGACATGCTCTTGTAACCGCACTTACCAAAGATGCAGAACCCGTACAGAAGATTACTATTGTACCAAGAACAATGGGATCATTGGGATATACGATGCAGGTTCCTGAAGAAGAAAAATATCTCTATAAGAAAGAAGAACTTGAAGCTAAGATTCTTACACTTCTTGGTGGACGTGCAGCAGAAGAAATTATTTTCGGAACAATGACAACCGGAGCATCCAATGATATAGAAAGAGCCACAAAATTAGCCAGAACGATGATAAGCCAGTACGGAATGTCAGACAGACTGGGAATTGCAGGCTTTGAAGCAATTGAGAACAAGTATCTTGACGGCAAAACAACACTTAACTGCTCTGATAAGACAGCAGCAGTTATTGATGAAGAAGTAATTAAGATGCTTAAGGAATCTTATATTAAGACAAAAGGAATGCTTCAGAATAATCTGGAATGTCTCCATAAAGTATCTGAATACCTTCTTGAAAAGGAAAGTATTACAGGTAAGGAATTTATGGAAATAGTTAATTCCGTAAAAAATAAGAACGAAGAAAGTGATAATAATGATTGATTTACATCTTCATCTTGACGGCTCCCTGAGACCTGAAACGGCGTGGGAGCTGTTTTACGATAAAGGAATATTTGATTCCCTTGAAAACGTCAGAAAATCATTCAGTGTGAGTGACGAATGCACGGATCTTAATGAATATCTTAAATGTTTTGATTATCCTCTTATGCTTTTACAAAAAGAAGATAATATTGTAAGGGCAGTAAAAGAACTGGGAGAGGATTTAGCCAAAGAAGGAACTGATTATGCAGAAATAAGGTTTGCACCGATGTTTTCCACTAATGAAGGACTTTCGATGGAGGCGGTAACAGAGGCTGCCATAGAAGGGGCAGGACAGGCAGAAAGAGAGAACGGTATAAGACTGAATCTTATACTTTGCTGTATGAGAGGAGCTTCCGTTAAGGATAATCTTCATACCGTTGAATGTGCCGGAAAATATCTTAATAACAAGGTGTGTGCACTGGATCTGGCAGGTGCGGAGGGACTGTATGCAACTTCGTTATACGAAGAAGTCTTCAAGAAAGCAGGCAGGCTTGGTATACCTTTTACCATACATGCCGGAGAAGCAGCGGGACCTGAAAGTATATGGGCAGCAATTAAATTCGGAGCATCAAGAATAGGACACGGAATAAGAAGTATTGAGGATGAAAGACTTGTGGAATATCTTGCAAAGCATGAAATTCCAATTGAAGTGTGCCCAATAAGCAATATGCAGACAAAAGTATATGATGATATAAAAAAATATCCTCTAAAACGTTTACTGGATAACGGTGTTCATGCTACACTTAATACGGATAACAGAACGGTAAGTAATACCTGTCTTTTAAAGGAACGTTCCTTTGTAAAAGATAAGTTAGGCCTGACTGACCGGGATATTGAATTGATGGAGAATTACTCAGAAAAAGCAGCGTTTAATATAGGCTGATTATAAGAGGACATGATATATGTACGATGGTTTTTTTGACATAGAAGAAGAGCTTAAAAAGCTTCCGGACAAACCGGGAGTATATATAATGCACGATGAAAAAGACGAAATCATTTATGTAGGCAAGGCAATAAGCCTGAAAAACAGGGTAAGACAGTATTTCCAGTCATCAAGAAATCATACCAACAAAATAAAACAGATGGTTTCCAATATCCGCAGATTTGAGTATATTATTACGGATTCAGAGTTAGAGGCACTTGTATTGGAGTGTAATCTGATAAAATTACACAGACCCAGATATAACACCATGCTTAAGGATGATAAGACATATCCTTTTATAAAAATAACAGTGAATGAACCCTTTCCACGTATCATATCTTCAAGAGAGATGAAAAGGGACAAAGCAAGATACTTCGGACCGTTTACCAGTGGTAAGGCGGTCAATGATACTATAGAGCTGCTTAATAAGACTTACGGCATAAGAACCTGCAGACGTAATCTTCCAAAGGACACAGGCAAAGAAAGACCATGTCTTAATTATCATATAGGCCAGTGTACAGCTCCATGCCAGGGATATATTTCTCAGGAAGACTATGGAAAACTTATTGACCAATGTATAGACTTCCTTGAAGGAAGGTATAATGGCATTACCAGGAAACTTACCGGACTTATGTATGAAGCTTCGGAAAAAATGGAATTTGAGCAGGCCGCCGCATACAGGAATATGCTTGAAAGCGTTAAATTTGTATCACAGAAGCAGAAAATTACCAACAGCGATATGCAGGACAGGGACATTGTAGCTGCGTCAATAGATTATAAGGACTGTGTGGTGCAGGTGTTTTTCATAAGAAACGGCAAGATGATAGGAAGAGAGCATTACCATATGCGCCTTGCCGGAGACGAAAAACGTTCGGAGATTATCACCGATTTTATAAAACAGTATTATGCCGGAACACCGTATATTCCACCGGAAATCATGCTGCAGGAAAATCTCATTGATGAGGAGCTTATCGGCAGGTGGCTTACGGAAAGGGCAGGACATAATGTAAAATTCCTTGTCCCAAAGAGAGGACAGAAAGAAAAACTTGTTGAACTTGCGGAGAAAAATGCCAATATGGTACTTAATCAGGACAGGGAAAAAATTCTCAAAGAAGAAGCAAGAACAACCGGTGCAGTTAAAGAAATCGAAAGACTTACAGGCTTACATGATATCCACAGAATGGAAGCCTTTGATATATCCAATATAAGCGGAGCACAGCCTGTAGGTTCAATGGTTGTGTTTACAGACGGAAGACCAAGAAAAAATGATTACAGAAAGTTCCGTATCAAAACAGTAACGGGACCGGATGATTATTCGTCAATGCGGGAGGTTCTGACAAGAAGGCTTACCCATGAAAGTGACAGCAGTTTTGATATTAAGCCTGACCTTATTATGATGGATGGCGGTAAGGGACAGGTTAATATAGCTTTAGAAGTGTTAAATGACCTTAATATTTCAATTCCTGTATGCGGAATGGTAAAAGATGATAACCACAGAACGAGAGCTTTATGGTATAATGGAAAAGAAGTGGAAATTAATACCGGAAGTGAAGCTTTCAAACTGATTACGAGAATACAGGATGAGGCACACCGGTTTGCCATTGAGTTTCACCGTAATTTAAGAAGCAGGGAACAGGTTAAGTCAATACTTGATGATATTGACGGAATCGGGCCGGTAAGGCGTAAGGCATTAATGAAGCATTTTAAGGATATTGATGTAATAAAAAAAGCATCAGTAGAGGAACTTTGCGATGTTCCTTCAATGAATCTGGCAGCAGCCGAAAAAGTACACGAATTTTTTAACAAACAGGAAAGGGGTACATAATGAGCGAAGAATTAAAAGTAGAAAAAATTATTGAAAAAATGGACCTGAAAATACTTACACCGGATATTGATGTAGGCAGCAAGGTTGTAATGGTGCCTGACATTAACAGACCGGCATTGCAGCTCGCAGGCTTTTTTGACCATTTTGACAATGAAAGAGTCCAGATTATAGGACGAGTTGAAGCTGCATATATGAAGCAGATGAGTGATGATGACAAAAGAGAAAGATATGACCGCCTTTTGTCATATAATATACCATGTATCATATATTGCCGTAATGAAGTACCTGATGAACTGATGATTGAGGCAGCAAGAAAATATAAGATTCCTCTTTTACAGGCAAGTCAGGTAACATCATCTTTTGAAGCAGAGATTATCAGATGGATGAAGGTTGAACTTGCACCTACAATTTCAATACATGGCGTGCTTGTGGATGTATATGGTGAAGGCGTTCTCATTACAGGTGAAAGCGGAATAGGAAAAAGCGAGGCGGCACTGGAGCTTATAAAGCGAGGACACCGTCTTGTAACAGATGATGTTGTTGAAATCAGAAAAGTAAGTGACGAGACTCTTATAGGAACAGCACCTGAGATAACAAGACATTTTATTGAATTAAGAGGTATCGGAATCATTGATGTAAAGACACTTTTCGGTGTTGAGAGCGTTAAGGAAACACAGGGAATAGATATGGTAATCCACCTTGAAGACTGGGACAAAGAAAAGGAATATGACAGATTTGGTCTTGAAGAAGAATATACGGAAATTCTCGGTAATAAAGTAGTATGTCATAATCTTCCTGTAAGACCGGGACGTAACCTTGCAGTAATAGTTGAATCTGCGGCAGTTAACTGGAGACAGAAGAAGATGGGTTACAATGCGGCCAGAGAATTATATAACAGAGTACAGAACAGTATTAACAGAAAAGAATAGAATTAAGGAGAACAGCAAATGGGAAAATTATGTTTTGGCGTTGACCTTGGCGGTACAACAGTAAAGATGGGCGTATTTACGGTGGAAGGTTCATTGCTTTCAGACTGGGAGATACCTACAAGAAAAGAGGAAAAAGGTAAATATATTCTTGATGATATTGCAGAATCAATCAAGGCAAAAATTGAAGAAGAAGCTATTTCACCGGAGGATGTTGTTGGTGTGGGAATCGGTGTTCCGGGCCCTGTTACTTCAACAGGCATAGTAAAAGGCTGTGTTAATCTCGGCTGGGGTGATGTCCCTGTAGAAGAGATACTTAAAGACAAAACAGGTTTTATGGCAAAAGCAGGTAATGATGCCAATGTTGCAGCTCTTGGCGAGTTATGGCAGGGTGGCGGAAAAGGCTATGCTAACCTTGTAATGCTTACTCTCGGAACAGGCGTAGGCGGCGGAATTGTCCTTGACAACAAAATCGTTACAGGTAGCCACGGAGCAGCGGGTGAACTTGGACATATGCCTGTTGTATACGATGAAACGGAATATTGCGGCTGCGGTAAAAAAGGATGTCTTGAACAGGTGGCATCCGCAACAGGTATTGTAAAAGAAACCAAAAAACTTCTTGCATCAGAAAAGATGCCATCTTCACTCAGGGATTTAAAAGAATTTACAGCTAAGGATGTGTTTGATGCAGCAAAGGCGGGAGACGAGCTTGCGCTTATTTCTGTTAATAAACTTGCGGAATACCTTGGAATAGCCATGTCACATATAGCATGTGTTGTAGACCCTGATGTGTTCTTAGTAGGCGGTGGCGTATCAAAAGCAGGAGATTTCCTTATTGATGCAATCAGCAGATATTATGTTGAAAAAGCATTCCATCAGTGCAGAAAAACACCGATTAAACTTGCAACTCTCGGAAACAGTGCAGGTATTTATGGTGCAGCAAAGCTTGTATTATAATCCGTATAAAATGGAGGAACTTTTATGGATTTTTTATCCGCAATAAAAAGTATTGCCGGAGAAGAGTGTATATTTTGCAATGAAATGATGTCGGACCACACCACTTTTAAAGTGGGTGGACCGGCAAAATATTTTGTGGTGCCTTATAGGGCAGAGGATATAAAAAAATATATACTGGCAGCAGAAGAATACAAAATACCATATTATGTTATCGGGAATGGAAGCAATTTACTGGTATCAGATAAAGGCTATGACGGAATGATAATAATGCTTGGGCGTGACCTGGGCAATATAACCGTAAACGGTGACAGGATTACGGCAGAAGCGGGAACTTCACTTGCCAGGCTTTTTAATACGGCAAGGAGACATTCTCTTTCGGGACTGGAATTTGCGGCAGGAATACCGGGAACACTTGGGGGCGCATGTTATATGAATGCAGGCGCATACGGCGGTGAGATGAAAGATGTGCTTACGAAAGTCATAACGATTGACAGACAGGGCAATACCCATGAATATAAGCAGGGTGAAATGGAACTGTCATACAGAAACAGCATTTTTATACGGAAACAGGAGATAATCCTGTCAGCAGAAATGAAACTGTGCAAAGGCGATGTGGAGAAAATGACGCATAAAGTCAATGAACTCTTAGAAAAGCGTAAAGAAAAACAACCTCTTGAATATCCAAGTGCGGGAAGTACTTTTAAAAGACCGGAGGGAGATTTTGCAGGCAGGCTTATTGAAGAATGCGGACTTAAAGGGAAAGGCGTCAACGGTGCCGAGGTTTCAGAAAAACATGCAGGCTTTATCATCAACAGAAACAACGCAACAGCCAGAGACATATATGATACCATTAATCTTGTAATAGATACGGTTCTGGAAAAAACAGGTATAAAACTAGAGCCTGAAGTAAGATTATTGGGAGATTTTAGTGGGAACACTTGACGAAAGGTGTAATATGTTGTAATAATTAAGTTTGTTGCTACCTTTATACATGGAGAGATGATTATGAAAATTGTAATAGTAACAGGAATGTCGGGAGCAGGAAAAAGAACTGCACTTAAAGTATTGGAAGATGCCGGATATTATTGCGTTGACAATCTTCCTGTGGAACTTGTTTTGAAATTTGTGGAACTTGCTATGGCAAGCAGCAGACAGGTTAATATTGCAATCGGAGTTGATGTGCGTGTAGGCGATACATTTTCGGATCTCACTAAGGTGCTTGAGCGTATGCAGCACAGAAAGTACGAATATGAAGTCCTTTTTCTGGATGCCGACGACGAAGTCCTTGTAAAGCGTTATAAAGAGACAAGACGTAATCATCCTCTGGCAGGAGACCATCGTGTCATAGAGGGTATTCAAAAAGAAAGAGAAGAACTTGCCTTTATCAAGGATAAGGCAGATTATATTATAGATACAAGTACATTGCTTACAAGGGATCTTAAGCAGGAACTTGAAAAAATATTCGTAGATGATGAGAATTTTAAAAACCTTATGGTAACAATTCTCTCATTTGGATTTAAGTATGGAATTCCGGAGGATGCGGACCTTGTGTTTGATGTACGTTTTCTTCCTAATCCGTATTACATTGATGAACTGAAGCCTCTTACCGGCAATGATAAGCCTATCAAGGATTATGTTATGGGATTTGACATAGCACATCAGTTTCTTGAGAAACTTACCGATATGATAGAATTCCTTATTCCTAATTATATACTTGAAGGCAAGAACAGACTTGTAATTGCCATAGGATGTACAGGTGGGAGACACAGATCAGTTACCCTTGCCAATGAGTTATATAACAGACTTGAGGGCGGGGAATATGGTATTAAGATAGACCATAGAGATATTAATCTCGATACCAAGACTAAAAGATAGAGGAAAATGGTTATGTCTTTTTCTCACAAAGTAAAAGATGAGCTGGTAACGGTTGTGCCGGGAGCCAGACATTGTCAAATAGCGGAAATCGCTGCAATTATCAGTATGAATGGTGATATATATACAGACTGTCACGGAAGACATTGTATCAGGATACAGTCCGAAAGGATGGCTGTGGTAAGTAAATGCCAGAGGCTGATATGTAAAGCGTTTTCATATATAACCGGATCAACGGTCAGGAGAAACCGTGAAACGGGCAATACTGTATATACCATATGGGTGAAAGATTCAGACGTTGCGATTAAAATACTTCTTGCAACCAAGCTGATGGATGTGGATGGCAGTATTAACAGGGATTTATCCCTGGTAAGTATTATGGGTATAAGCAGCATGTGCTGCAAAAGAGCATTTTTAAGAGGAGCATTTCTTGCAGGAGGGTCACTATCGGATCCTGAGAAATCGTATCACTTTGAAATTGTATCTTCAGGAAAGGAAAAAGCCTCCCAGATAGCGGATGCGATGAATGCTTTTCATCTGGATGCAAGAATCGTTGAAAGACGTAAATCATATGTGGTATACCTGAAGGAGGGTGCCCAGATAGTTGATATGCTTAATGTAATGGGTGCACGCATAGCCTTAATGGATCTTGAAAATGTCAGGGTGCTTAAGGAGGTTCGTAACTCTGTGAACCGTCAGGTGAATTGCGAAACAGCTAACCTTAACAAGACTATTCATGCAGCGGTAAAACAGACAGAGGATATTTGCTATATAAGAGATCATATGGGGCTTAACAGCCTTCCGGACGGTCTTTGTGAAATAGCAAAGATAAGACTACAATATCCGGATACTCCGTTAAAAGATTTGGGAACAATGTTATCAGTTCCCCTTGGTAAATCAGGAGTAAATCACAGACTTAGAAAGATAAGCCAGATAGCAGACAGTCTCAGAGAAAAAAATGGTATGGCACCAGGAGGAATTATTAATGATAACGAAAAACATGAAAATTGAGATTTCAACAGGATTAGAAGCAAGACCGGTTGCAGTATTTGTACAGGTTGCAAGTCAGTTTGAAAGTTCCATTTATGTTGAAGTTGGTAACAAAAAAGTTAATGCAAAGAGCATTATGGGAATGATGACATTAGGACTTGATGCCGGAGAAGAAGTGCTTGTAAGTGCTGCCGGAAACGATGAAAATGATGCTATTGCAGAAATTGAAAAATACTTAAGCGCAAAGTAATATGTAATATATGAACTGCTGTACCGGATGGTGCAGCAGTTTTTTGGAGGTATTTATGTCATTTACACATTTACATGTACATACGGAATACAGCCTTCTTGACGGCTCGGGAAAAATTGAAGAAATAACAGCAAGGGCAAAAGAACTTGGAATGGACAGCCTTGCCATAACGGACCACGGTGTAATGTATGGTGTGATTGATTTTTACAGGGCAGCCCGTAATGTGGGAATTAAGCCGATTCTTGGCTGCGAGGTATATGTAGCACCGGGCTCCCGTTTTGAAAAAGAACCGGGAATAAGTGATGACAGATATTACCATTTGATTTTACTTGCAGAAAACAATACCGGATATGCTAACCTTATGAAAATTGTGTCTAAAGGTTTTGTTGACGGTTTTTATTATAAACCCAGAGTGGATTATGAAGTCCTTGAGGAGTATTCCGAGGGAATAATATGTTTAAGCGCATGCCTTGCAGGAGAGGTGCAGAAGCTTCTTGCAAGAAATCTTTATGAAGAAGCCTGTAAAGCAGCACTTAAATATGAAGCAATATTTGGAAAAGGCAATTATTTCCTTGAATTACAGGACCACGGAATCCCCACGCAGAAGTTGGTTAACAGGCTTCTTGTCAGAATGAGCAGGGAACTTAATATTGAGCTTGTTGCTACCAATGACGTCCATTATACCTATGAGGATGATGCGGAGGCTCATGATATACTTCTTTGCATTCAGACAGGCAAAAAAGTCAATGACGAGGACAGAATGAGATATGAGGGAGGACAGTATTATCTTAAATCTGAAGAAGAGATGAGGGAACTGTTTTCTTATGCTCCGCAGGCTCTTGATAATACACATAAGATTGCCGAACGCTGTAATGTCGAGATAGAATTCGGCGTAACAAAACTCCCTAAATATGATGTCCCTGAGGGCTTTACTTCAGAATCTTATCTTGAACATCTTTGTATGGAGGGACTTGTAAAAAGATACGGAGAACGCGCCGCAGAACTTGAAGAAAGACTTGATTATGAATTATCGGTAATCAAAAAAATGGGTTATGTGGATTATTTTCTTATCGTATGGGATTTTATTAACTATGCAAAAAGCAATGGCATAGCAGTAGGACCGGGGCGAGGCTCGGCAGCAGGTTCCATTGTTGCATACTGCCTTGAAATAACAGATATTGACCCTATAAAATATAATCTTATTTTTGAAAGATTTCTCAATCCTGAACGTGTTTCAATGCCGGATATTGATATTGACTTCTGCTATGAAAGACGACCGGAAGTTATAGATTATGTAATGAAAAAATACGGAAAAGACCGTGTAGTACAGATAGTAACGTTTGGTACCCTGGCTGCAAAAGGAGTTATCAAAGACGTTGGACGTGTTCTTGATATGCCGTATTCAGTAACTGACAGCCTTTCAAAGATGATACCTAACGAAATAGGTATGACCCTTGACAAAGCACTTAACGCCAACAATGAGTTCAGGACACGCTATGAAACGGAACCGGAAGTAAAATATCTTATAGATATATGCAAAAGACTGGAAGGACTGCCGCGACACACATCAATGCATGCAGCAGGTGTTGTAATCGGTTCAAGGCCGCTTGACGAATTTGTACCATTATCAAGAGCCTCAGACGGAACCATAACAACCCAGTTTACAATGACAACAATCGAAGAACTGGGATTACTTAAAATGGATTTTCTGGGACTTAGGACACTTACGGTAATCCAGGATGCCGAAAGACTTATCAATAAGCGTGGAGACGTGTCATTTGATATAAGTAAAATAGATTACAATGATAGAAATGTCCTTGAAATGATAGGACAAGGTAAGACAGAGGGCGTGTTCCAGCTTGAAAGTACGGGAATGAAAAACTTTATGAAGGAGCTTAAGCCCGACGGAATAGAAGACCTTATTGCCGGTATTTCCCTTTATCGTCCGGGACCTATGGACTTTATACCACAGTATATTGCCGGCAAAAATGATAAGACCTCAATAACTTACGCCTGTAAAGAACTTGAGCCAATCTTAAAGGAAACCTACGGATGTATTGTATATCAGGAACAGGTTATGCAGATAGTAAGGGATCTGGCCGGATATACGCTTGGCCGGAGTGATCTTGTAAGAAGAGCAATGTCCAAGAAAAAACAGGCGGTAATGGAAAAAGAGCGTCATAATTTTATATACGGAAATGAAGAAGAAAATGTTGCAGGCTGTATTGCAAAAGGAATAGATGAGAGTGTGGCTTCCCATATTTACGATACTATGATGGATTTTGCAAAATATGCTTTCAACAAGTCACATGCAGCATGTTATGCCTTTGTAGCATTCCGTACAGCTTATCTTAAATATTATTATCCTGTTGAATTTATGGCAGCACTTATGACAAGCGTGCTTGATAATACAACAAAAGTTGCACAATATATCGTAACCTGCCGCAATATGGGAATAGAAATTCTTCCGCCGGATATTAATGAAGGTGAGGGAACTTTTACCGCAGCTTCGGATTCAAGCATCAGATACGGACTTTCGGCGATAAAGAGTCTCGGAAGACCGGTAATAGAAGCTATTGTTGAAGAACGCGCAAACGGCGGCAGATTTAAAGATATTAAGGATTTCATATCAAGGCTTTCGGGAAAAGAAGTTAATAAACGAACCGTGGAAAGTTTTATCAAATCGGGAGCGTTTGACAGCTTCGGACTGACGCGTAAACAGATGATGCTCGTATATGGTGACATTATGGACAAGGTCAGCTCCGAGCGAAAAACCGAGATTTCAGGGCAGATGTCGCTTTTTGATATGTTTGAACCTGATGAGAAACCTGATGAAATAACAATTCCTGATGTAGGCGAATATACAAAGAGTGAACTTTTAGCAATGGAAAAAGAAGTGCTTGGTATATACGCCAGCGGACATCCCCTTGATGAGTATGAAGGACTTCTGAATAAAAATGTAACCTGTACCACAGCAGATTTCATTCCGGATGATGAGACCGGAATGCCAAAGGTAAATGATGACGAACGTGTTATTGTAGGTGGCATGATTGCCGAGTGCAGTGTAAAAAACACACGCCAAGGGCAGAATATGGCTTTTCTTAAATTGGAAGACCGGGTCGGAACCGTTGAGGTTATTGTTTTTCCAAAAGTATACAGGGATAACAGAAAATATATTGAGTCCGACGATAAAGTGTTTGTAAAAGGACATGTCAAAGTGGATGAAGAAACAGGCGGCAAAGTAATATGTGACAGTATAATTCCTTTTTCACAGATACCGAAGGAATGTTGGATAAAATTTCCGGATAAAGAAAGTTATCTTGCAAAAGAACATGAATTGTATGCCATAATTAATACATCTGACGGAAATGACCGTGTTATAGTATATCTTGAGAAAGAAAAGGCAGTTAAAAAAATGCCTCTTTCCATGACAATAAAGGCGGATTCGGCAATGATTGGCAGACTCATGGAATTATCCGGTGAAAAAAATGTCAAAGTTGTTGAAAAATCTATTGAAAAATAACTGAAAGTAGAATAAAATTACAATAATTATTACATTGGAGGTAGAAAAAGATGGCAAATGCAGTTAAGACTATCGGAGTTCTTACAAGTGGTGGAGATGCACCTGGAATGAATGCAGCTACCCGTGCAGTTGTTAGAACTGCTTTAGCAAAAGGAATTAACGTAAAAGGAATTTTAAAAGGTTATAATGGTCTTCTTAACGAAGAGATTATTGATATGGACGCTACAAGCGTATCAGATACAATTGACAGAGGTGGTACAATCCTCTATACAGCAAGATGTCTTGAATTTGTAGATCCTGAATATCAGAAGAAGGGTGCAGACATCTGTAAGAAACACGGTATTGACGGACTTGTTGTTATCGGTGGTGACGGTTCATTTAAGGGTGCACAGAAGTTATCCGCACTCGGTGTCAATACAATCGGTGTTCCCGGAACAATCGACCTTGATATTGCATGTACGGATTACACAATCGGTTTTGATACAGCAATTAATACGGCAATGTCAGCAATTGACAAGATAAGAGATACTTCAACTTCGCATGAGAGATGCTCAATCATTGAAGTTATGGGAAGAAATGCAGGCCATATCGCATTATGGTGTGGTATCGCTAATGGTGCCGAAGATATTCTTATTCCTGGCAAGTATGATTTTAACGAAGAGAAGATTATCGAAAAGATAATTGAGAATAAGAAAAAAGGCAAGAAACATTATATTATTGTTAATGCAGAAGGTGTCGGACATTCATCATCTATGGCTAAGAGAATTGAAGAAGCTACAGGCATTGAGACAAGAGCAACAATCCTTGGACATATGCAGCGTGGCGGCAGCCCTTCATGTAAGGACCGTGTATATGCATCAATGATGGGCTCAATGGCAGTTGACCTCCTTGCGGAAGGAAAGACCAACAGAGTTGTAGCATATAAGAATGGCGAATTTGTAGATTATGACATCGACGAAGCTCTTGCAATGACTAAGGATGTTGATGCACATATGTATGAAGTAAGCAAATTACTTTGCAGATAGGAATTTATATTGATTACAAGTACAGGTAATTCACAAATTAAAGATGTTATGAATTTAATCAAAAAGTCCGGGGTACGAAAGGAACGCGGACTTTTTGTTATTGAAGGAATAAGGATGTTTGTGGAAATTCCTAAAGACAGAATTGTTAAAATATATGCGTCAGAGAGCTTCGCGTATGATAACAAGGAAATTCTTTGTGATTACCGATATGAGATAGTAGCGGATAATGTTTTTAAAATGATGTCTGATACGAAAACCCCACAGGGAATATTGGCAGTTGTTAAAATGCTTGAATATGATATAGAGGATTTGTTCAAAAAAGACAAAGTACCTATGCTTGTAGTTCTGGAAAACATACAGGACCCCGGTAATCTGGGAACAATTATAAGAACAGCAGAGGGTGCAGGTGCTACAGGCATAATTATGTCGGATAAGACCGTTGACATATATAATCCCAAAACAATACGTTCAACAATGGGTTCGCTTTTCAGAATGCCGTTTGTGTATTCAGAAGATGTTGTAGCAGCCATCCATGGTTTAAAACAGCAGAATATAAAAGTATTCGCCGCACACCTTGAAGGCAGGAATTATTATTACGAAGAAGATATGAAGGTGCCGATGGCTGTTTTGATTGGCAATGAAGGAAACGGGCTTACAGAGGAACTTTCAAAGGAAGCAGACGTAAGAATCAAAATACCTATGGAAGGTAAACTTGAATCATTAAATGCAGCGGTTTCCACGGCAGTTATCCTGTATGAAGCAATGAGACAAAGGCATATTCAGCCGTAAATTTGACATTTATGATATAGTCTGATAAAATGTATCTGTTTATGTAACAAATTTGTAACAATTGCAATGGAGGTTATCATGAAATCAAAATCAAGAAAGACGGCTGTTCTTTCGGTAATAATTTTACTGTTAATAATGCAGCTGGCATTCCTTAATGAGAGAAAACATGAAGACAATAAAACAAGCATACAGTTAGCAGAACGCAATGTGCAGGACACATCTGTCAGCGATAAAGATGCAGCATACACAGAAGAAATTGTTTCCACAGAACTTAATGTGGTATACCGCAACACATCATCTTTAAAAGACATTTCCCAGGAAATGGAAGAAAGTAAAGTAAAATCATCATATGATAATAAAGTAGTATCATATACTCTTGAAGAACTTATAATTTACTCCGAACCGGATCTTAAATCAGAACCTGTAGGAATTATGTATTCCGGAAGTGAGGCCGATGTCCTTGAACGGGGAGAAGAATGGAGTAAGATACAGTCAGGTAAAGTAACCGGCTATATACGTAATGTAGACGTTCTTTTTGACAGTGAGGCAGAGGTTATTGCCTCAGTAATCGGTAATAAGCAGGCTAAAGTTAATGCAGATCTGATTAATGTATATGCAGAAGCAGACGATTCAGCAGCAGTTATTTCAACTCTTGAAAAAGGAGCGGAGATAGATGCTTATGAGGAGAATGGAAATTATACCCTGATATCATGTGATAATGGTTTTGGTTATATAAGTAATGATTCATTTGATGTAAGTTATAATCTTTCAAAAGCAGTATCAATGGCTGAAATAGAAGCCATCAAGGAAGAAGAAAGAGCCGAAGCAGCAAGAAAAGCTGCAGAAGAAGCGGCAGCACAGGCAGCGGCGGCACAGGCAACAGCGGCACAGAATGCCATTAAACAGCAGACAACCACAAGAGGAGCTTACACTGTATCTGCAGAGGAACTGCATTTACTCGCAGCTATTATATACTGGGAGTCAGGCTGGGAACCTTCAGAAGGACAGCTTGCAGTAGCCAATGTTGTTCTTAACCGTGTATTTTCATCGAGATTTTCACAGAATACGATTACTTCTGTTGTGTATGCACCGGGTCAGTTCTCAGGTGTAAGTGAAAACGGAGTTCCATCCGCAAGATTCCAGGCAGTCCTCAATAAGAGCAACGAGGAACTTAATTTAAGAGGCTGTTATGATTCGGCATTGAAAGCACTTGCCGGTGAAAATAATATCGGTGATCTCTTGTTCTTCATTAATGTAAAAAAAGCTGATTTTACAAAATATAAAGGATATACAATCGTTAATAACCACTGTTTCTACACATATTAAAATGACTGGAGGTGTGGCATATGGAATATATTATTTACGGCTGGTTAGGTGCACTTATCCTGTTTCTGGTTATTGAGATAGCAACCACAAGCCTTACAACTATATGGTTTGCAGGAGGCACAGTAGTTGCTTTAATACTCAATTTGTGCAAGGCACCTTTTGCAGCACAGGCGGTTAGCTTTTTCGTTATATCACTGGCACTTCTTATTCTTGCCCGTCCTGTACTTGATAAGGCAATGAAAAAGAACCATGTTAAGACGAATATTGACAGTCTTATCGGAGAAAAAGCCAAAGTAACCGAAAAAATCAACAATATTGATGAGACCGGAGCCGTATTTATAAACGGACTTACCTGGACAGCAAGGTCAAAAGACAGCAATAAGATAATTGAACCGGGTGAAGTGGTTGAAATTAAAGCCGTTTCAGGCGTAAAATTAATAGTACAATAAAACTAAAAGGGAGACAAAAAAATGACATTATTAGAATCAACAGTATCTGCAGGAGCGGTAACCACTATTATCGTTGCAATAGTTTTATTAATAATTATTGCATCGTGCATCAGAATTGTACCACAGGCACATGCGGTAATTCTTGAAAGACTTGGAGCTTATAAAAGAACATGGGGTGTAGGTATCCACCTTAAAGCACCTTTCATTGACCGCCCTACAGCAAGAATGAGCCTTAAGGAACAGGTAGTAGATTTCGCACCACAGCCTGTTATCACAAAGGATAACGTAACAATGAGAATTGATACGGTAGTATTTTTCCAGATAACAGACCCTAAGCTTTACGCATACGGTGTTGAACATCCTATTATGGCTATTGAGAACCTTACAGCTACAACACTCCGTAATATAATCGGTGAGCTGGAATTAGACCAGACACTCACATCAAGAGAAATCATCAATACCAAGATGAGACTTGCCCTTGATACAGCAACAGACCCATGGGGAATCAAAGTCAACCGAGTTGAACTTAAGAATATTATACCACCGGCAGAAATCCAGAATGCCATGGAAAAACAGATGAAGGCAGAACGTGAACGTCGTGAGATGGAAACAAGAGCTGAAGGTGAAAAGAAAGCCAATATTACCGTAGCAGAAGGTAAGAAGCAGTCAGCAATCCTTGAAGCAGAAGCAGAGAAGCAGTCAGCAATCTTAAGAGCTGAGGCTAAGAAGGAAGCCACAATCCGTGAAGCTGAAGGTCAGGCTGAAGCAATCAGAGCCGTACAGATGGCTAATGCAGAAGGTATTAAGTATATCCGTGAAGCAGGTGCGGATGAAGCTGTTATCACATTAAAGAGCCTTGAAGCATTTGCTAAGGCAGCAGACGGAAAAGCAACGAAGATTATAATTCCATCTGAGATACAGTCAATTGCAGGACTTGTCAAGTCGGTTGTTGAAATCGGCAAGAACGAAGAGACAAAATAAAGAAGGTAACATTATGAACTTAAAAGGACGTAATTTTTTGACACTTAAGGACTTTACACCGGAAGAGATACTTTATATGGTTGACCTTGCGGCAGAACTTAAGGATAAGAAGAAAAAGGGCATACTTACAACAGATATGCATGCAGGCAAAAACATTGCACTCATATTTGAAAAGACAAGTACAAGAACCAGATGCTCTTTTGAAGTGGCAGCACATGACCTCGGAATGGGAACAACGTATCTTGATCCATCAGGTTCGCAGATTGGTAAAAAAGAAAGCATTGCCGATACAGCAAGAGTCCTTGGAAGAATGTTTGACGGTATTGAATATCGTGGTTTCGGACAGGAAATCGTGGAAGAACTTGCAAAATATGCAGGAGTTCCTGTGTGGAACGGTCTTACCAACGAATACCATCCTACACAGATGTTAGCAGATGTACTTACAATTAAAGAGAAACTTGGCAGAATAAAAGGCGTTAAGCTTACATATATGGGTGATGCAAGATACAATATGGGTAATTCACTCATGATAGTAAGTGCGAAACTTGGTATGCACTTTACGGCATGCACATCCAGAAATTATTTTCCTGATGAGGCACTTGTTAAAGAATGTAAAGAGATTGCGGCCAAGACAGGCGGAACAATAACACTTACAGATGATGTTGATGCAGGAACAAAGGATGCCGATGTAATCTACACCGATGTCTGGGTATCAATGGGTGAACCTGATGAAGTATGGGCAGAAAGAATTAAAGAGCTTTCACCATATCAGGTTAATAAGAAAGCAATGGACAATGCTTCAAAGGATGCGATTTTTATGCACTGTCTTCCGGCTTTTCATGACCTTAAGACTAAGGTTGGCAAGGAAGTATATGATAAATTCGGCCTTTCCGAGCTTGAGGTAACTGATGAAGTGTTTGAATCGCCACAATCAGTTGTTTTTGATGAAGCAGAGAACAGAATGCATACTATTAAAGCCGTGATGGTTGCAACATTATAGTTTTTATAGTAAAATGCGAGGGTAGGAAGAGAGGTTACCCTTAATGCGTTCAGGTAAAAATAATTTTCAGAAAGTTGTGCGTCTTATAATAGACGTGTTAAATGTAATATTTGGCATTGCGGCAATTGTGCTTACCGTTTTTGTATTTATTAATACCGGTAAGAATAAATGGATGTTCCATATTATTTTTTCAATAGGCGGACTTATGAACATGATGACCGGAATTAAATACCTTATGACCGACAGAAAGGTTTCAGGAATCATTTCGGAAGTAGTAGCAGTTATACTTTTTGTAGTTGCTTATGTAAGTTATCTTGCCATAGGAGGTTGAGAAGATGAGAGAACATGTGCTTGCAATGCTTAAAGAAAGCGATGATTTTGTATCAGGACAGGAACTTTGCGGAAAACTTTCCGTTTCAAGGACTGCGATATGGAAGGCAATTAATTCTCTTAAAGAAGCCGGATATGTCATAGAAGCAGTCAGGAACAGGGGCTACCGGCTTGTTTCCTGTCCTGATGTTTTGTTATCTGATGAGATACAAAGCCGGCTTGAGACAAAATGGTTTGGAAGAAAGATATCATATTTTGATGTGATTGATTCAACGAACAGCGAGATAAAAAGGCAGGCGGAAAAAGAATTTATTCCGGGGATGCTTGCAATAGCGGAGAAACAGACACTTGGAAGAGGCCGTAAGGAAAGACATTGGGAATCTCCTGCAAAGACGGGAATATGGATGTCTTTTGCCGTAAAGCCTGATTTACCACCATATAAGGCGTCAATGATTACACTTGTTACAGCTCTTGCCGTGGCTAAAGCAATTAAGGATGTCACCGGCCTTAATACGGAGATAAAGTGGCCTAATGATATTGTAATAGGAAGCCGTAAGGTGGTTGGAATTTTAACGGAAATGAGTGCTGAAATGACCACAATCAATTATGTGGTTATAGGAATTGGAATTAACGTTAATATGGAATCTTTTCCGGCAGAACTTGAGGATAAGGCAACGTCACTTTATATTGCAGGCGGAACTAAAGTAAGAAGAAGCAGTATTGTTGCAAAGTTTGGCAAATATTTTGAAAAATATTATGAAATCTTTTGTAAGGATGGCAATTTGTCCGGAATAAAAGACGAGTATGAGAAGCTCTTGGTAAACCGGAATAAAGAAGTCTACATAATAGAAGGAGATAGCCGTATCAAACGTGTTGCAATCGGTATTGACACGGATGGGGAACTTCTTGTAAAGGACGATAATGGTAATATAGAAAAAATAATGGCAGGGGAAGTTTCAATAAGAGGCATTTATGGCTATGTTTAGGAGAATTATTGAATGAAAGAAGATTTAGATGTATTATGTGCCGCAAGCTCTTACGATAAGAAATTTTATCTTAATGAGGACTTCGGGGCACTTCCGGATTCAATTAAGGATGAACTTAAAATAATGTGTGTTCTTTTTACTGAGGATATCGGAGGAATTATCATCCTTGAATTTGATGAGGAAGGCAATCTTTTAATCAGGACAGAGGCAGATGAAGGAGATTTGCTTTATGATGAAATAGGAGCAGGCCTTAAGGTCAAACAGCTTCAGAAGGACAAAGCAGAGACTTTTCAGGCTCTTGAAATGTATTATAAGGTATTTTTCCTTGGAGAAGATATAGAATGAAAATAGGAACAATGGAATTTGACAGACCGGTAATGCTGGCACCCATGGCTGGGGTGACGGACCTTCCTTACAGGCTTATCTGCAAGGAGATGGGTTGTGACTACATGGTTACCGAGATGGTAAGTGCCAAAGCGGTTCTTTACAATAACAAAAACACCGATATTCTGTTGCAGACTTTGCCGGAGGAAGCACCATCGGCATTACAGCTTTTCGGTTCAGACCCGGAGATTATGGCTGACATTGCCCTTAGACTGGAACCATTGGGATTTGCGGCATTTGACATTAATATGGGCTGCCCCGTACCTAAAATTGTAAATAACGGCGAAGGCTCATCGTTAATGAAAAATCCCTCTCTGGCAGGTAAAATAGTCAATACAATGGTAAAAAAAATTACAAAACCCGTTACAGTGAAGTTCAGAAAAGGTTTTGACGAGGAACATGTAAATGCGGTGGAGTTCGCCCACATAATGGAGGAATCAGGGGCGGCAGCCGTTACGGTTCACGGACGAACGAGGGAACAGTTCTATTCCGGCAAAGCAGACTGGGATATAATCGCAGCAGTCAAAGATAAAGTAAAGATACCTGTTTTTGGCAATGGTGATATCTTTTCATCAGAAGATGCTCTGAAGATGTTTAATTATACAGGATGCGACGGAATCGCAGTTGGCCGTGGGGCAAAAGGTAACCCATGGATTTTCAGGGAAATTAAAGCGGCAATCCACGGTGATGTGATACCGGCAAGACCGTCTCTTACAGAGATTAAGGATATGATAAAAAAACATGCAACACTTATGACAGAGTACAAACCTGAATATATGGTAGTCAGGGAAATGCGCAAACATGTGTCCTGGTATACAACAGGACTGCATAACTGTGCAGCATTAAGGGATGAAGTTAATCACACAGAGACATTGCAGGAATTATTTAGCCTGTTGGATAAAAGAATGATTGACAAATGATTTTTTTGTATTCTATAATATTATGAATTGTTATGTGATAATGTATGCAGAGTTGCATTATTAGTATAAATGAGAAAGGTGAGTCAGATTATGGCAGAAAAGAAAAATTTAATGACCTACGAAGGTCTCAAAAAATTAGAGGATGAACTTCAGGACCTGAAGGTAAACAGAAGAAAAGAAGTTGCCCAGAAAATTAAGGAAGCCAGAGAACAGGGTGACCTTTCAGAAAACGCCGAATATGATGCTGCTAAAGATGAGCAGAGAGATATTGAAGCAAGAATTGAAGAAATTGAGAAAATATTAAAGAATGCAGAAGTTGCTGATGATGAATTCGGTGCAGGTGTAATTAACCTTGGAAGTACAGTTACAGTGTATGACTGTGAATTTGATGAAGAACTGGTTTTCAAGCTTGTAGGTTCAACAGAAGCTAAGAGCCTTGAAAACAAGATTTCTAATGAAGCTCCGCTTGGCAAGGCTTTAATAGGTAAGGTGGCAGGGGACGAAGTTGAAGTAGAGACACCATCCGGAATAATGAAGTACAAAGTAATTAACGTTACCAGAGAATAGTTTTAGGAGTTAGTATGGCAGATAATAACACACAGAATCAGGACATTAACGGACTTCTTCAGATTAGAAGAGATAAATTGGCGGATCTGGTTGAAAAGGGAAAAAATCCTTTTGAAATTACCAAATATGACGTTACACATCACACATCAGATGTAAAGGAATTATACACAGCCCATGAAAATGAGCTTCTTGCAGGCAGACCTGAACCTGATGTTGAGGGACTTGACGAACAGCAGAAGCGAGAGACACTTAAAGCCGATTATAATGCAAAGCGTGAAATAATGGATGCCAGTCCTATTGATGTTACAATCGCAGGAAGAATGATGTTTAAGAGAGTTATGGGTAAAGCATCTTTCTGCAACATCCAGGATCTTAAAGGCAACATCCAGGTATATGTATCAAAAGACGGCGTCGGTGAAGATTCTTATGCAGATTTTAAGAAATCGGATATCGGTGATATTTTTGGAATAAAAGGTTTTGCATTCAGAACAATGACAGGTGAGATTTCCATCCATGCGTCAGAAATCGTTCTTTTGTCAAAGAGCTTACAGATACTTCCTGAAAAATATCATGGTTTAACAGATACAGACGCAAGATATCGTCAGAGATATGTTGACCTTATTATGAATTCGGAAGTTAAAGATACATTTATCAAACGTTCAATGATTATCAAGGAAATCCGTAATTTCCTTGCAGGACGTGACTTCATGGAAGTTGAGACACCTATGCTTGTGGCAAATCCGGGCGGAGCTGCGGCAAGACCTTTCGAGACACATTACAATGCCCTTAACGAGGATGTTAAGCTTCGTATTTCTCTTGAATTATACTTAAAGAGACTTATCGTTGGCGGTCTTGAAAGAGTATACGAAATCGGACGAGTATTCCGTAATGAAGGTGTTGACACCAGACATAACCCTGAATTTACACTTATGGAATTATATCAGGCATACACAGATTACAACGGCATGATGGAACTTACAGAAAGCATGTTCCGTTATCTTGCCGAAAAAGTATGCGGTTCAACCAAATTCACATACAACGGAATTGAAATTGATTTTGGCAAGCCATTCGAGCGTATTACAATGACAGACTGTGTCAAGAAATACGCAGGAATTGACTTCGATGCAGTTAAGACAGACGAAGAAGCAAAGGCCCTTGCAAAAGAGCATAATATCGAATATGAAGAAAGACACAACAAGGGTCATATCCTTAATCTTTTCTTTGAGGAATATTGTGAAAAAGAACTTGTCCAGCCTACATTCGTAATGGATCATCCGATTGCAATTTCTCCTCTTACCAAGAAGAAACCAACAGATCCTGAGAAAGTTGAACGTTTTGAGTTATTTATAAACGGATGGGAAATGTGTAATGCTTACTCAGAGCTTAATGATCCAATTGACCAGAGAGAGCGTTTTGCACTTCAGGACGCAGCTGCGGCAGCAGGTGACGAAGAAGCAGAACACACAGACGAGGACTTCTTAAATGCCCTTGAAATCGGTATGCCACCTACAGGCGGTATCGGTTACGGAATCGACAGACTTGTTATGTTACTTACAGACAGTCCTGCCATCAGGGATGTATTATTGTTCCCGACAATGAAGTCATTAGACGCTGATAAGAAGACTTCTAAGACTTCCGAATCAGCTCCTGTAGAGGAAACTAAACCTGTTGAAAAAATAGATTTCTCAAATGTTAAAATAGAGCCATTGTTTGAGGAAACAGTTGATTTTGATACATTCTCAAAATCAGATTTCAGAGCAGTTAAGGTTAAAGAATGTGTTGCAGTTCCTAAGAGCAAGAAACTTTTACAGTTTACTTTAGATGATGGAACAGGCACAGACCGCACAATTTTAAGCGGTATTCATAGCTTTTATGAGCCGGAAGAATTAGTCGGAAAGACTCTTATCGCTATCACCAACCTCCCACCTAGAGCAATGATGGGCATTGAGTCTTGCGGTATGCTCCTTTCAGCAGTTAATAACCTCAAGGATTCAGAGGATGAAGAACTTCATCTTTTGATGGTAGATGACAGAATTCCGGCAGGTGCAAAGCTCTACTAAGAAGTACCGTTTTACCCTATAAAACGGTATGTACTTCATTTGTGAAAAAGCTCTGAAAATACACAAATACACCAAATTTACACCAAATGGTGCTTGAAATGGTGCAGAGCCTTAAAAATCGCATAATTTTCAAGATATATGGGCAGTTCCATTGCGGAATTGCCCATTTTTCGTTATAAACCGATGTTTGCACAGAAGATGGATAACAGTTAAGATGTTCCTGACGATACGATATTGTATGAGCTTAAAATTGGAGGAACAAGAAATGTATATGCGATTGACACCGAGAGAAAAAGAGATGGCAGATATGTTTGAGCAAATGAGCAAGGATGAACAGGAAATAATGATTGAGTTTGCAAAAAGATTACGAACGGAAGACCCTAAAGAATTGGTAAAAGAAATAAATCAGCGATTAGATATAGATGATGAGTAATCGGTTGTATATTGTCCTTTGAGAGAGGAGAAATCTTTTCTTAATGGGCTTTTTTATTTTTACTGATATTCGCAAACTACAAGAAAAAGCCGAAACTTCATATACTTTAATCACAGAGGAAGTGGAGGTTTTGATATGAGTAATAGCTTAGCGGCAGTACATCCGGAATTGATTGTCGAATGGTCGGATAGGAATTTACCGCTGACACCGGACAGCGTGACTTTCGGCTCGAATAAGAAAGTATGGTGGAAAGGTGCTTGCGGTCACGAATGGGAAACAAGTATAAAGGCTCGTTCCAGTGGGGAGAAATGCCCCATATGCTCCGGTGCGAGAGTGATTGAAGGAATTAACGATTTAAGTACATTGAAGCCTAAATTGGCTTCTGAGTGGTCTGAGAAGAACGAAATAAAGCCGACCGAGGTTTCTATCGGCTCACACAAGAAAGTGATATGGAAATGTAAATTAGGACACGAATGGATAGCCACTGTAAAGAGCAGAACCATCAATAGAACAGGTTGCCCGTACTGCTCCCATAACAAAGTGCTTGCAGGATTTAATGACCTTGCAACAGTATTGCCGGAAGTAGCAGCAGAATGGTCGAACAAAAATGAAAAGAAGCCTAACGAAGTTACGGCATTTGCAAACAGCAAGGCTTGGTGGAAGTGCAATACCTGCGGTTATGAATGGAATACGCTTATCTCCACACGCTCAGGTGGCAGTAAATGTCCCTGTTGCAGTGGCTATACATTTATAAAAGGCAAGAATGACCTAAAAAGTACACACCCACAGATAGCCAAAGAATGGTCAGAGAAAAACTATCCTCTGCAATCGGATGAAGTCAATGCAAAGTCGAGGAAAAATGTATGGTGGCATTGCAGAAAATGTGGAAACGAGTGGAAATCAGTTATCAATGCCCGTGTGAAAGGAACGGTTTGCCCTGTCTGTGCAGAGCGAGAAGTGCTTGCCGGATACAATGACCTTGCAACAACTGATAGAGAATTACTTGTTGAGTGGGATTATGAATTAAACAAGTTAAAACCGACAGAAGTTTCAAGAAATTCGGCAAAGAGAGCGTGGTGGAAATGCAGATACGGTCATTCTTGGAGTATGAAGATAAACGAGCGTACTGTTCTTGGAAAAGGGTGCAGGATGTGTGAGCAGAAGTATATGTCGTTATTCCCGGCTCTTGCAATCAGTTATTATTCCAATTTGAAAGGATTGAAAGTTGAACTTGGCTCTGATAGGTTATTTGGCATTCCACTTGATGTATATATCCCACTGGAGCAGGTTGCCATTCAAGTGAATACGGACTCGGAGAAGATAGATATACTAAAGGAACATCTTTGTAAACAACGGGGAATCAAACTCATTAAGTTGCCGATGAAGCCAAACGAAGCAGAAAACGTTTATGCACAGCGTATCAAAGCAGCATTTCAGAGCGTACATATATTTATATCTTCCGACACACAAGAAGATGTCAGGATAATAAGGAAAACATTTGAGAACTGGAGGAGCAGCAGATGAGAGAAAAGAAATATCATATTTATCTAACCGATGACGAGCAAAGCAGAGTGATACAGTCGCTTATCAATCTGAAAAATAACTTGATAGCACAAGGCAGATATACCGATGCAGTAGATGATGTCCTCTGCAAAGTGCTTGGTGCAAAGAAAAAGAAATTGAAAATAGAATATATTTAGAACGTTGATTTGCCGTCTGTTTTTAACCGAAACAGACGGTTTTTTTGTTTTCAAAAATTTTTTTGAAAAATTTTTCGGTAAAACAGCGATTTTGGGTGTCCAAAATGAAGCCCTTTGTGCAATGAGTGAAGGGGTTAATTCCTGATGATGAAAATGGAAACCTTTTCACTCGTTTTTTGACAACTGAATATACAGGTCGCTAAGACTTTAATTCTGATGATAGCCACTTTAGCAGGTACGCCGAAACTTCTGAAAATTGCAGAACAGCGAGAACTCCTGTTATGAGTATCGGATTGCAACCGATATGGCGATGACAGTCAGAATGATAATGATACTTCTCTACGGAGCTGGCGGAGTACCCGGCAGAGGTTAGAATCCTATGATACAGATAAGCAGTCTGTTCCTTAGTGACTTCCCATGAGCGTTTTGCTTGGCAAGGGGTGTTGAGAACAAATATTGCTATGACCGATTAGGAAATGGGTCGGTCAGGTACATAGCCATAATGCGGTGGCTATGAATTTTCAGAAAGGAGGGCAAAAGGAAGTGTCAAACTGCAAAACGATTTCCGTATGTAACCAGAAAGGCGGAGTCGGGAAAACCACCACAACCGTTAATCTCGGAGTCGGGCTTGCAATGCAGGGCAAGAAAGTATTGCTCATAGACGCAGACCCGCAGGGAGATTTAACGACTTGTCTTGGTTGGCAGGATACAGATGGCTTGGGTATCACGCTTGCAACGAAACTCACAGATGTAATCAATGAAACGATGACAGACCCTATGGTTGGTATCCTGCACCACGAAGAAGGTGTTGACCTTGTTCCGGCAAACCTTGAGCTTTCAGCAATGGAATTTAACCTTATGAACGCAATGAGCAGAGAAACTACACTCAAGAACTATCTGAGTCAAGTGAAGAACAGATATGATTATGTAATTATAGACTGTATGCCTTCACTTGGTATGGTTACTCTCAATGCTTTATCGGCAGCAGACAGTGTTATTATTCCGGTTCAGGCTCAGTATTTGCCTGCAAAGGGTATGACACAGCTTGTGCAGACCATTTCAAAAGTAAAGAAGTATATCAATCCGGATATTAAGATAGACGGTATGCTGCTTACTTTGGTGGATAGCCGAACAAACCTTGCAAAGAGTACGGTGGAAGCACTCAGGGCAAACTTCGGTAATCAGATAAGAATGTATCGAACACAAATCCCGATTGCCGTAAAAGCCGCAGAAACTTCTTCCAAAGGCAAAAGCATTTATGCTTATGAGCCAAACAGCACAGTGTCTAAGGCATACGCTGAATTTACAAAGGAGGTGTTAGCCGATGGCAGGAAGAAAGAGCGACTTCACTCTCACGAAGCTCGATGATTTATTTACCATTCAGGCACAGAGAGATGAAGAACAGCTTTCAAAAATCCGAGATATTCCATTGGAGCTGATTGATGATTTTCCCGACCACCCGTTTAAGGTCAGGGACGATGAAGATATGATGCAGCTTGTGGAGAGTGTCAAGGAAAGAGGGGTTATTACTCCGGCAACGGTAAGGCAGAAAGAGGACGGCAGATATGAACTTGTTTCAGGACACAGACGAAAGCGAGCTTGTGAACTGGCAGGATTTGAAACACTGAGAAGTGAGATTGTAGACCTGAACAGAGATGAAGCGACCATTTTAATGGTTGAGAGTAATTTCCAGAGGTCAGAGATATTGCCAAGTGAAAAAGCCTTTGCCTATAAAATGCGTTTGGAAGCAATGAAAAGACAAGCAGGCAGACCAAGAAAAGAAAATGTGTCCCCAGTGGGGACGAATTTACGAACTGATGAACAAATTGCACAGGAAACAGGGGACAGCAGAAATCAGATACACCGATATGTGCGTCTGACAAACCTTGTTCCTGAACTGCTTGAATTTGTTGATGAGGGACGTATCAAAATGCGTCCTGCCGTAGAACTTTCTTATCTTGATGAAGATTGCCAGCGTGATGTGGTTGATGAAATCGACCTGAATGACGCAACCCCGTCACACGACCAGACAATCCGTATGCGAAAGTTATTCAACGAGGGCAACCTTACAACCGAAGCAATCCACGCTGTTATGTCTGAGGAAAAGCCGAATCAAAAGGAAAAAATCGTGTTGAGGGGCGACAGAGTAAGGCAGCTTATCCCGAAAAACATTCCCGTCAGTCAGACGGAGGATTTTGTCTGCAAAGCATTGGAGCATTACAACAAGTTCTTGCGTAACCGTGCAGAGCGTGACAGCAGATAGCCTGTTTTACAGTTCCCCTTTCTCACACTCTAACCCCTTAGTTATACTTTTACCTACCGAAAATGATATATACTATCTCACTTGAATATAACTATCTCAAAATATATGTCTATCTCTAAGGGGGAATCGCACAGTATGAACGGACTGGAGGTGTATGGTAAAATGAAAAATTAACGAAAAATCCGCATTTGTTTTTCGGCAGGTAAATCTTGTCGTAAGAGAAAATCCATAAAGGCACATCGTAGCGATACGGTGTGTTTTCAATTTTTACAGGAGGAAACGCAATGATAAAGTCAAAATTCAAAAGAGTCACGTCGCTTTTCTTGGCGACCCTTATGTGTGTGACCACTTTTGCAGGCATTGGCTCGACAACAGCATATGCTGCTTCGGGAGAAAAAGCCGATGTTTATATGGTCGATTTCCCTCGTGATGGCGATGCTAATTACGATGGGGTATGGGGACACAGCAATTTGACCTTGAAAAATGGTTGGCATACCGGACGTTCCAATTTTACCAATCTTAAGGCTATTGGCTCATACTCAGGTAATGTTGCTTATTGTATTGAGCCGGGAATTTCGCTCAAGGTCGGTCAGACAATGAATAAGTATGACGAAAATTATTTTAATAACCTTGCAGCCAATGGGGTTATTTCCGGAGATGAAATCCGTCTTTTCGTTGGTCGTATTTTACAGTATGGCTATCGTGGGACAATCTCGACATCTTGGAGGTCACAGAATGAAGCGGCAGCAAACAGCATTGCACAGGCTTATGCCACACAGCTTCTTATCTGGGAAACTGTTATCGGAGAGCGTGATGCAAACTTCAATCATGTAGCAGCCAGTGGTTGCAGCAATGTGAAAGATGTCATCAATGCAAAGCATCCGCTCCGCAATAAGATTTTCAGTTATTACAACAGTATGGTACAGAGTGTACAGAACCATGCGACCATACCGAGCTTTTGTAATAAATCATCCGGTTCGGCAAAGACAATAGAGCTTGAGTGGAACGGAAGTAAGTACACAACTACTCTGACAGACTCCAATAATGTGCTGTCCAAATATAATTTCAAGGCAAGCATCAGTGGAGTAAGTTTTTCAGTGAATGGTAACAAACTTACGGTTTCTATGGACACCGCACCGAGTAAGGAATTTACCATTACCGCAACGAAGAAAAATGCAGTCCGCAGAGGTGTGGTTGTATGGTCAGAGGGCAAACACGGTCAGAACTCCAGTGTGCAGGATGTTGTCAGCTATGCTCAGGAAGTAAGCGACAGTATCAACGGTTATGTGAAGATGAAAGTCAGCTATGGTTCTTGTCAGATTGTAAAGACCAGTGAGGACGGCAAAGTTGACGGTATTAACTTCACGATTACCGGAAACGGTATCAATCAGACAGTTACAACAGCTAATGGCGGTAAGTTCCAGATTGATAACCTTATGCCGGGTATCTATACTGTAACCGAGCAGGCATACGATAAGTACGAGCCGCAGGAAACACATAGAGTTACTGTTGTAGCAGGACAGGTTGCAAAGGTCAATTTCAATAACAAATTGAAGCGTGGCGACCTTCAGGTAGTGAAGTCCTCAGAAGATAACCTTGTTGAAGGTGTGAAGTTCCATCTTTTCGGTACTTCTCTTTCCGGTGATGCTGTTGACCAGTATGCAGTTACGGACAAAGACGGTGTGGCAACTTTCAAAGATGTGCTTATCAGTGGTTCTGAACCATATACTCTTGAAGAAGTGGACACAGCTATCCGTTATGTTGTGCCAAAAAATCAGACTGCACCAGTGAAGTGGAAAGAAGTAACCACAAGAAACTTCAATAATATTTTGAAGAAGTTTACTGCAACAGTAACAAAGAGCGACGCTGAGAAAGGCGAAGCACAGGGCAATGCCAAACTTTCGGGAGCAGTTTACGGTATCTATAAGGGAGAAACGCTTGTAGATAAGTATGTTACTGATGAAAACGGTCAGTTCACTACTAAAGAATATGTTTGTGATACCGATTGGACAATCCGAGAAATTACACCGTCAGAGGGATATTTGCTTGATAAGACTATCCATGAAGTAGGTGCAGACCCGAAACTTTATGAGGTGGAACACAACCTTACTTCCAATGATGTAACCGAGCAGGTAATCAAAGGTAACGTGGCTATCATTAAACACACTGATGATGGAGAAACAAAGATTGAAACTCCTGAAAAGGGAGCTTCCTTTGAGATTTATCTGAAATCTGCCGGAAGCTATGACGCAGCCAATAAAGACGAGAGAGATACTATCGTTTGCGATGAAAATGGCTTCGGTCAGACAAAAGATATGCCGTATGGTATTTATACCGTACACCAGACTTCCGGTTGGGAAGGCAGAGAGATGATGGATGATTTTGATGTGTTCATTTCACAGAACGCACAGACTTATCGTTATCTCATCAATAACCGTAACTTCGAGAGCTTTGTCAATGTAGTCAAGGTGGATGCAGAAAGCGGAAAGAGTATTCCGTATGCAGGAGCAGGATTTAAGATTTACGACCCGCAGGGCAATCAGGTCAAAATGACCTTTACTTATCCGACACCGACCACGATTGATGTGTTCTATACCGACGCAAACGGTTCTCTTGTAACACCTGAAAAACTGGATTACGGCAAGGGATATTCTATCGTAGAGGTACAAGCTCCATACGGGTATGTACTTGATGATACTCCGGTATATTTTGATATTACCGAAGAAAATTCCACAGAGGAAGGCGGTGTAACTGTTGTGAAAGTCAATAAACCGAATATGGCACAGAAAGGTACTATCACGGTTGAAAAGACCGGAGAAGTATTTAGTGGTGTCAATGTAAGTGGTTCTGAGGACAGTGATGTTATCTATCAGCCTGTTTATGAAGTGGCAGGACTTGAGGGTGCAGTTTATGAGGTCCGTGCTGCGGAAGATATTAGTACACCGGACGGTACACTCCGCTATTCAAAGGGCGAAGTGGTAGATACTATCACAACAAGCTCCGATGGATTTGTGAAGAGCAAAGAACTTTATCTCGGAAAATACGAGGTCAAGGAAATTACTGCACCTTACGGAATGGTAGTGAGTGGCGAAACACATACGGTTGAGCTTACTTACGCAGGTCAGAATATCTCTGTTACCGAAACTTCCACATCGTTCTATAACGAAAGACAGAAAGTTCAGGTAAGCCTTGCAAAAGCCATTGAAAAGGACAAGACATTTGGTATTGGCGACAACGGAGAAATCAAAAACATCAGCTTTGGTCTTTATGCCGCAGAAGATATTGTATCTGCAAGCGGTACAGTTATTCCGGCTGATGGACTGATTGAGATTGTCAGCGTAAATGAAAATGGAACTGCTGTTATGAAGTCAGACCCTCCGTTTGGCAAATACTATGTCAAGGAGATTGCAACCGATGAGCATTATGTTCTCTCTGATACGAAATATCCGGTTGTGTTTGAATATGCAGGTCAGGATACCGCAACAGTTGAAATCAAAGTGAATGATGGAAAAGAAATCAAGAATGAACTTATCTATGGTTCTGTATCAGGTAAGAAGATTGACGAGAACGGAGAAGCACTTGAGGGTGCTGTTATCGGTATCTTCAAAGCCGAAGAAACAGAATTTACAAAGGATACTGCACTTATGACGACTACCTCTGCAAAAGACGGTAGTTTTTCTTTTGCAAAAGTTCCTTATGGCAAATGGATTGTAAGAGAAATCGAGCAGCCAAAGGGATTTGTTCTTGATGAAAAGGCGTATGAGGTCAATATCAGCAAAGCCGAGCAGGTAGTTGAAATTGAGATTGTCAATGAGTATGTTCACGGCAATATCAGACTCACGAAGGTGGACGCTGAATATCCAGATAACAAACTTACGGGTGCAACCTTTGAGGTATATAAGGACACCAATGAGAACGGAAAGATTGATGATGGCGATGAACTTATCGGAAATCTTGAAGAAACCGAAACCGGAATTTATGAGATGAAAGAGCTGCTTTACGGAAAATATATTGTCCGTGAAACAAAAGCACCAGAGGGCTTCCTGCTTGATAAGGGAGAATACTCTGTTTTCATTGAGAAAGACGAAACAACTTATTCCGTTGAGAATAAGGCTGGTGTTGGATTTATCAATGAAGCTATGCGTGGAACACTGAAAATCGTCAAGACATCTTCAGATGGTAAGGTTAAAGGTTTTGCGTTCAGAGTAACCGGAGCAAACGGTTATGATATGACATTTGAAACAGATAAGAACGGCGAAATTGTGATTGAGGGACTTCGTATTGGCGAATATACCGTATCCGAAGTGGCAAACAATGCCTCTGCCGCATATATCACACCTGCCGACCAGAATGTTACTATCAAACTTGATGAAACAGCCGTTGTAAAAATGCACAATGAGTTGAGGGATACTCCGAAAACAGGAGATGATACCAATATGAAACTTTGGTATGTCCTCGCGAGACTTTCTGCTGTCGGTATCGCCGTAACTTCTGTTGTTGCATACAAAAAGAAGAAAAAGGAGGGTAACGAGTAATGGAAGCAAAGACAATTATCGCTATCGCATTAGTCGCCGTTATTGTCGGCGGCTTTATCTTTCTTCAGGTTAAAAACCGTAAGAAGTAAGTAACAAGCGAACATTAACCAGTCGGGGCAGAGCGTAAAAAACTCTGTCCCTTTAATTTTTGGAGGAACATTATGAAACAACAGAAAACGGTGGAGAGCCGAGTGCTTGAAATCTTAAAGGAATGCCCGATGTCGAGGTATGATGATATGCTTCTTATTCTGCATTATTACAATCGGTACGGATATATACCTGCCGGAAATCTTCCGCTTGAGGATATTGTATTTAATTACCGAGCATACGGACTTCCTTGTTTTGAAACCATACGCAGGGCAAGGCAGAGAGTACAGTCCCTTTTTCCTGAGTATTCACGTAATCCGCAGAAAGAAGAACAGAGCGGCAGTATTTCTATTGTAATCAACATTAGCTAAGGAGGTATTTTCGTGAAAGACAAAGCAACTTTTCAGAATAAGGTCAAGGTGCTGAATAAACTCTTTGACTCCGGTTGTGATACGGAGAAAAAGTTGCAGCAGCTTGATATGGAAGCAATCCTGAAAATCCCGAATATCACGATTCCTGATATGGGTGTGATTATGGAGCTTCAGAAGAATACAAAGTCCGGTAAACTCTTTTCGTATTTGGGCGGCGGTTCTGATGAAGCAACAAAAATGAGAGGTAAGGAAAATGAAGCAACAGGAGAATAGAGCAGAGCCGCAGAAAAAGCAAATTCGATTTATAGACAGTCATTACAATTTGAAATTCTATATTCCCGATGGTGGAAAAATCAAGATTACTTTTCGTGATGGACACACAGCAGACAGAGTGTGCAAGTATATTGATGACTACCATTTGTATGTCGGAAATTGCTGCTATCATATATGCGAGTTTGCTGAAAAAATGGAGCTTAATGGAAGTAAAGTTGAACCTATCAATCAATCCGAACCGTCAAAAAACAAGACCAAAAACAGAGAAAAACAGCGATAAGGAGGTGCAAGAGTAATGGCACGAAAATATGACCTTATTTCTGAGCTTTACAACCGCACCTGCAAAACGGTTGTGTCAAATCCTCAGAACTGGCAGGCATTCTTAGCTTCAGCTTGCCGAAATTATAAGTTACGCTATGACGAACAGCTTCTTGTATATGCACAGCGACCTGATGCAACAGCGGTTCTCGAGATAGAGCAGTGGAACAAAATTTTTGGCAGATGGGTCAACCGAGGTGCAAGAGGTATTGCTGTTTTTGCTGATGAAAACCGTTCACGGCAAAGACTGACACATTACTTTGACATTTCAGATACTCACGAAAGCAGATATTCAAGAACAGTCCCGATTTGGGATATGCGTCAGGAATACGAAGCTGATGTGATTGAGACATTGGAAAGCACTTTCGGAGAGCTTGAGAATAAGAGCAGTCTTGCCGAAGCAATTATGGGAGCAGCAAGAAATGCGGCAGAGGATAATATCCCTGATTATCTGCAAGACCTTTACTATGCAACCGAGGGCAGTTCTTTTGAGGAAGTGGAAGAGGATATTGTGGCTTTCATTTATAAAAATGTCGTGACAAATAGTGTGGCATATATGATGATGTCAAGGCTTGGCGTTGATACGGACGGTTATTTTGAACTTGATGATTTCAGAGATGTTACTAACTTCAATACGCAGGAAACACTCAATGCACTTGGATTTGCTACCAGTGATATTGCAGAAATGGGATTGACGGAAATATCTAAAACAATTACTGCACTCAACCGTCAAAATCGCATAATTGTCGGTCAGGACAGAAATGAATACAATAAGGTTGAAAATAACGACGAAAGGAGTTTGGACAATGAACGAACTGACCTACACGATGGTGGGCGATTACAGCCTTCCGAACCTGAAACTTCCACAGCAGCCGGAAGTGACGCTGGGCAGATACGCTCAGATGAGGAGAGAGTTTCTGAAGGAACATCACAGAGTCCTTTACTACAATCTCCTGACGAGGGGCGAACTGACACAGCACTTGGCGGAAGTGGAACAGAGAGCCAGCAAGATGGAGGAAACAATCCTGAGCCAGATGGCACAGAAAGAGGGAGTGACCGAACAGATGAAAGCGGAGGATATGATGAAATGGGTTCGTCTGATGAACTCCCTTCGCAGCTCGGCACAGGAAATCGTGAAAGCGGAAGTGATATTCGCTTAGAGTATTACGATAGAACGCACGAGGATAAAAGCCTTCCGTTCTTTGGACGTGATGAAGTAATCAATGAAATTCTCAGAACGACACCACATTTGTCAGCAAGTCTGGAAGAAATCAAAGATTATTATGAACGTAATCCTGATAACAAAGACCGTACAGAGTATGTAAAGAGTATTTTCAATAATGATTATACCGAACTTACTTTAGAGGATGGCAGGACAGTAGGGTACAAGACCTTTGAAAACGTTCTGCATTTGTGGGAGGGCAAATACGACAGCAGAACCGCACAGAGCTTTTATGATTGGGCTGTTATTGCCCGACATTTTGAAGCTATGCGATTACTGGGAGAATTAAGTGACAGCATAAAACCATTACCGTCAATGGACGGTCAGATGACATTGATATTAGACGGTCGGGCAGAGGAAAAGAAAACCTCTGCCTTTACTTTTTCTCAGGAGATTATCGACGCTGTTCTTGCGAATGGAAGCGGATTTTCTGAGGGAAAAATGCGTATCTATGAGCAGTTTGAAAAAAGCCTTTCTGCAAAAGAAAATGCCGACTTCTTGAAAAATGAATACGGTTGGGGCGGTTCTTATCCTGTCATAATCGGAGCAGGCATTGATGAGAGCCACGATGGAAAAGGTATTACGATTACGAAAGGTATCGGTAAAGAAAATCCACATATCACGCTTTCGTGGTCGCAGGTGGAGAAACGTATCGGGGAACTTATCCGAACAGACAGATACTTAAATCCAAAGGAAAAAGAACGCTATCCTCAGTGGCTTGAAAGTCAAGAGGAACACAGAGCCAAAATCGAGGAAACGAAAAGAAATCGTGAGATACTTTCTAATGCACCACCGGAGCAAGAGGTCGAACCAACCGAAAAAGAACCTGAAGAAGCAGAACAGCTACAAGATGTGCAGTATGAATATCATCTTGGCGATAAGGTGTATATCGGTGCTTCTGAGTACGAAATCTTATCTGTTGATGATGAGAGAGTAATGCTCTATGACTATGATATGCCACTGTTCAATAAGGAATTTTCACGCACAGAGTTTGACAGAAAAGTGCGAGAGAATCCGATGAATGAGCATTTGATTGTAAAGGAAGAACCTGCCGAAGAAAGAAATGAAAAAGAGCCTGAGCCGTTAGTTCCCGCTTGGGAGCAGAAGAAAAAAGTCAAAGGCTTTGACTTGCACCCTGATGTGCCTATGGCAGACCGTCACACCTTTAATCTTAGAGAAAATGAGGTTGAAACGGTTGGTAAAAAGGAACGCTTCCGCAGAAATATTATGGCGATACAGCTTCTTAAAAAATGTCAGGAAGAAAACAGATTTGCCACTCCTGAAGAACAGATTATCTTATCAAAGTATGTTGGTTGGGGTGGGCTTTCAGAAGCCTTTGATGAAAATAATTCAGCGTGGGCAACGGAGTATCTGGAACTTTCTTCGGTGTTAACACCGGAGGAATATGCTTCGGCAAGAGAAAGCACGTTGACTGCGTTCTACACGCCGCCTGAAGTTATCACAGCCATTTATAAGGCAATGGAGCAGATGGGTTTTAAGGAAGGCAACTTGTTAGAGCCGTCCTGCGGTATCGGTAATTTCATCGGTATGCTACCGGACGCAATGCAAGACAGTAAGATTTACGGTGTGGAACTTGATACGATTTCCGCAGGGATTGCACAGCAGCTTTATCAGAAAACAACCATTGCGGCACAAGGATTTGAAGAAACCAATCTGCCGGACAGCTTCTTTGATGGAGTGGTTGGCAATGTGCCTTTTGGAGATTTTAAGGTGTTAGATAAAAGGTACGACAAGCATAAGTTCCTGATACACGATTACTTTTTTGCCAAGTCCCTTGATAAGTTAAGACCCGGCGGTGTGATGGCTCTTGTAACGAGCAAAGGCACAATGGATAAGGAAACTTTAGCAGTACGAAAGTATATTGCACAGAGAGCAGAGCTTCTTGGAGCAATTCGATTGCCGAATAATACCTTTAAGGGTAATGCAGGAACGGAAGTCGTTTCGGATATTCTTATCCTGCAAAAGCGTGACAGACTGATAGATATTGAGCCGGATTGGGTTCATCTTGATACCGATGAGAACGGAATTAAGATGAACTCTTATTTTGTGCAGCACCCCGAAATGGTACTTGGAGAAATGAAAATGGTATCGGGGCGTTTCGGTATGGAAGCAACTTGTGTGCCGTATGAAAATGCAGACCTTGCAGCACAGCTTGATGAAGCAGTAGCAAACATTCACGGAGAAATCACGGAATATGAAACTGAGGAAGAACTGGAGGAGGAAGATAATTCTATTCCGGCAGACCCGACAGTGAGAAACTTTTCTTATACGGTGGTAGACGATAAAATCTACTATCGTGAAAATTCCCGTATGACTCCGGTGGAAGTGTCGGCAACCGCAGAGAACCGAATTAAGGGTATGATTGCTATTAGAAATTCCGTCAGAACGCTGATTGAATTGCAGACAGAAGATTACCCTGACAGCGAAATCAAAGCGGAGCAGGAGCGATTAAACAGACTTTATGATACCTTTTCAGGTAAGTACGGACTCATTAACAGCCGTGCAAATACCTCTGCCTTTTCGCAGGACAGTTCATTCTCTTTGCTTTCCGCATTGGAGATAATCGGAGAGGACGGAGAACTGGAACGTAAGGCTGATATGTTTTCTAAGAGGACAATTAAGCCGCATACTCCGGTTACTTCTGTTGATACGGCAAGCGAAGCATTGGCGGTATCTCTTGGAGAAAAAGCCACGATTGATATGGACTATATGATGGAGCTTTCCGGTAAATCGGAGAATGAAATCTTTGAGGACTTAAAGGGCGTTATCTTCTTAAATCCGCTTTATGAGTATGGTAATGCTTACGAATCGAAGTATCTGATGGCTGATGAATACCTTTCGGGTAATGTCAGGGAAAAGCTGAGGATTGCAAAGAACTCGGCAGAACTCTATCCGGAAGATTATAAGGTCAATGTAGAAGCACTTCAAAAGGTGCAGCCGAAAGACCTGACTGCAAGTGAAATTTCCGTGCGACTTGGTGCAACTTGGCTGCCACCGGACGATGTGCAGGAGTTTATCTTTCATTTGCTTGAAACACCACGCTATGCACAGTGGAATATCAAAGTTCACTTCTCTCCATTTACGAGTGAGTGGAATATTGAGGGCAAATCTTACGACAAAGGAAATGTAAGGGCATATAACACTTACGGAACTTCCCGCATCAATGCCTATAAGATTATCGAGGAAACACTGAACTTAAAAGATGTGCGTATCTTTGATTATATCGAAGATGATGAGGGAAAGAAAAAGGCTGTCCTGAATAAAAAGGAAACAGCGATTGCTCAGTCGAAGCAGGAAATGATTAAGCAGGAATTTCAGGACTGGATATGGTCTGACCCTAAACGCAGGGAAAGACTTTGCAAATCCTATAATGAGAAATTCAATAGCGTCAGACCTCGTGAGTATGATGGAAGTCATATCATCTTCAATGGTATGAACCCTGAAATTGAACTCAGGGAACATCAGAAAAATGCGGTTGTCCATATCCTTTACGGAGGAAATACGCTTCTTGCACACGCAGTCGGAGCAGGAAAAACTTTTGAAATGGTAGCGGCAGCACAGGAGTCGAAAAGGCTTGGGCTTTGTAACAAGTCACTGTTTGTTGTACCAAATCACTTGACCGAACAATGGGCGGCTGAGTATTTGCAGCTCTATCCGGCGGCGAATATCCTTGTCGCAACAAAGAAAGATTTTGAAACCAAGAACCGTAAAAAGTTCTGCGGCAGGATTGCAACCGGAGATTATGACGCAGTTATCATCGGACATTCACAGTTTGAGAAAATCCCGATGTCCATTGAAAGACAGAGGGCAATCTTAGAACAGCAGCTTGAGGAGATAACCGGAGGAATTGCAGAACTCAAGCGAAACCGAGGGGAAAACTTCTCCATAAAACAGCTTGAAAAGTCAAAGAAATCCATCAAGCAGAAACTTGATAAACTCAATGACCAGACGAAAAAAGATGATGTTGTAACCTTTGAGGAACTTGGTGTAGACAGGCTTTTTGTGGATGAAAGCCATTATTACAAGAACCTTTATCTTTATACGAAAATGCGTAATGTGGGCGGTATCGCACAGACGGAAGCACAGAAATCTTCCGACCTCTTTATGAAGTGTCGTTACCTTGACGAGATTACCGGAGGGCGAGGAACCGTATTTGCAACGGGTACACCTATCTCAAACAGCATGGTGGAACTCTACACGATACAGCGATATTTGCAGTACAACACGCTTGTGAAAAATGGGTTGCAGCACTTTGATGCCTGGGCTTCCACTTTCGGAGAAACCATTACGGCAGTGGAACTTACACCGGAAGGAACAGGATACAGAGCAAAGACAAGGTTCGCAAAATTCTATAACCTGCCTGAACTAATGGCGATGTTCAAGGAGATAGCGGACATTAAAACAGCAGATATGTTGAACCTGCCAGTACCGGAAGCAAAGTACCATAACATTGCAGTAAAGCCGTCGAAAATGCAGAAAGAAATGGTTGCTTCCCTTGCAGAGAGAGCCGAGCAGGTGCGTGGCGGCGGTGTAGATTCAAGCGTAGATAATATGCTGAAAATCACGAATGACGGAAGAAAACTGGCTCTTGACCAGCGTATGCTAAACGATATGCTGCCTGATTTTGAGGGCAGTAAAATCAATGCCTGCGTCGATAACATCTATCGGATATGGAAAGAAAATGCCGACAAGAAATCGGCACAGCTTGTGTTTTGTGACCTTTCCACGCCGAAGAATGACGGCACATTTTCCGTCTATAACGACATCAGAAAGAAGCTGATTGAGAGAGGTATTCCTGAAAGTGAAGTGAAGTTCATACACGAAGCCGACACGGATATGAAGAAAAAAGAACTGTTCCAAAAGACCCGCAAGGGAGAAGTCAGGGTGCTTCTTGGCTCTACTCAGAAGATGGGAGCAGGAACGAATGTGCAGGATAAACTTATCGCACTTCACGATGTGGATTGTCCGTGGCGACCTTCAGATTTGGAGCAGCGTTCCGGTAGAATTGTCCGTCAGGGCAATGAAAATCCGCAGGTAGATATTTACCGCTATGTAACAGAGCAGACCTTTGATGCATACCTCTATCAGCTTGTGGAAGGTAAGCAGAAGTTCGCAAGTCAGATTATGACGAGCAAATCTCCGGTCAGGTCGGCAGAGGATATTGATGAAACCGCACTGTCCTATGCAGAGATAAAAATGCTTGCAACAGGTAATCCATATATCAAAGAAAAGATGGACTTAGACATTCAGGTACAGAAGCTGAAGATGTTAAAATCCAATTTCTTATCAGAGAAATACGGACTGGAGGATAAGGTCATCAAGTTCTACCCACAACAGATTGCTTACTTAAAATCCCGTGTAGAGGGACTTACAAAAGATGTTGAAATAGCAAAATTACACCCGAAACCGATAGACGAGCAGCCGCTTGGAATGATGGTATCGGGTGTTTCTTATTCCGAAAAAGCCGAAGCAGGTCAGGCAATCATCAATGCCTGCAAGTCAATGAACAGTCCCGATGCGATACCACTTGGCGAGTACCGTGGCTTTCAAATGGAACTGTATTTTGATACGGTGCAGCGTAATTATGTTGTGAAATTAAAGGGCGAAACAAGCAGAGATGTACCGCTTGGCGATGATGCTCATGGTAATATCGTGAGAATAGATAACGGCATTGAACGCTTTGAAGAAACACTTGCTGATACGAAAAACAGCCTTGAAAATACGGAGAAGCAGTTTGAAACAGCGAAGCAGGAAATCGAAAAGCCGTTTGCAAAGGAGGAAGAATTGAGGGCAAAAACTGCCCGACTTGATGAGCTGAATATCCTGCTCAATATGGATAAAAAAGAAAATGAGATTGTCGGCGGAGAGCCTGATGAGGGCGAGCCAGTCGGCGGCAGAAAGGAGAAATCGTATGAGAGATAAACAGAAAGGCGGTGGTCGATATGCCTTTTATCGCACCTGAGTTAATCATTCAGGCGAAGCAGATGGACTTGCTAACTTACCTGAAAAATTATGAACCGTATGAGCTGGTTAAGTTTTCGGGGAACACCTATTGCACCAGAACCCACGATAGTTTGAAAATTTCAAACGGGAAATGGATATGGTGGTCGAGAGGTATCGGTGGCAGGAGTGCTTTGGATTATCTGATTAAGGTCAAAGGTTACAGCTTCCTTGAAGCGGTGGAAACCATTATCGGACACACAGCGATTCAGGCTCCGGTCTATGAAAAGCCACAGCCAAAAGAGGAAAATAAACCGCTTCTTCTCCCTGAAAAATGTGCTTCCAACATAGTGATTACAGAGTATCTTTTCGAGAGAGGAATAGATTTTGAAATCATCAATTACTGTATCTCTAATGACCTTATCTTTGAGAGCCTGCCGTATCACAATGTTGTGTTTGTAGGCTATGACGAGAAGAAAGAACCGAAATATGCAGCCTACCGTTCCACGAATAAGCGTAGGATTATGGGCGATTGCAGTGGCAGTAAAAAAGATTATTCTTTTCGGCTTGGTAAGGAAAACTTGGAGGAAGTACACCTCTTTGAGTGTGCCATTGACTTGTTATCCTATGCCACGCTTGCGAAGCTGAACGGGCAGGATTGGAAAGAAATGAGCTTTGTTTCGCTGTCCGGGGTGTATTCTCCGGCAAAGAAAATTGAGGACAGTAAAGTGCCGATTGCACTGGAAAAGTATCTTGGCAGTAACCCATCTGTCAGGAAAATCCGTATCCATTTTGACAATGATATAGCGGGCAGAAAGGCAGCACAGACCTTAAAAACTATTCTGCCGGATAAGTATGAAATCGTTGATGAGCCACCAAAAGCAGGTAAGGACTTCAACGATTTTCTTTGTATGCGGATGGGAATTTACAATAAAAAAACACACGAAAGGAATGAAGAACGATGAATGATTCTAAGATTAAAGTTCTCTTGGTAGAACCGGAAAAGTACCCGAAGGAAATTGTAATCGACGACAGCCTGGAAGCAATGCAGGAGGTTGTCGGCGGGGATATTGAGGAATATATGCCCTATGACGATGATGTTGCAATCATCTGTAATGAGGAAGGAAAGATGAGAGGACTTCCGCTTAACCGTGCAGTTTATGTGCAGGACAATGATAAGAAAGAGATGGTAGATATTATCTGCGGCAAATTCTTTATCTGTTATGCACCGCCTGAAAGTGAGAGTTTTCAGAGCTTGCCGGACGATATGATGAAGAAATACAAGGAACAGTTCAAGTATCCCGAACGCTTTTCTAAGGAAGTGGGCGGCAATATCGTGGCTGAACCTTTTAAGCCGAAATCAAAGGATTATGAGAGATAGTAGACTGAGAACGGGGCAACCCGGAGGAGATGTTTATTCTTAGCGAGCAGACCATTTGGATAAACACAGTTTCCCAAACGGTAAAAGGCTCGTTAGGGGTTGCCCCTAATACCCCGTGAGAAAGGAGAACTTGATTTGAGAGAGTTATTACTTATTGCCGCCGGAACACTGCTCGGCAGTTGTCTTGGCGTTACGATGATGTGCTTATTCCAGATTAACAAAGATTGCAGAGTAAAGAGAAAGGAAGATACCGATTATGAGAAAGAGAAACATTCAGAAGATTGTACGCTTTAACCGCAAGGAAGCACAGGATTTGGCAGCAAAGGCAAAGAAGGCTTGTCTTTCCGAAGCAGGACTTATCCGTTTACTTATCAGAGGTTACGAACCGAAAGAGAAACCCGATGACCGTTTCTATGATGTGATGAGGGAACTTTCCTCTATCGGTAATAACATCAATCAGCTTGCTGCCAAAGCGAATACACTTGGTTTCATTGACGCACCTATGCTGAAGAATGAAGCTGCAAAGTGGAATAAGTTCCAGTCAGAGATTGAGAGGACATATCTTCGTCCAAATCAGAGCGAAATGAAATGGCAGTAACAAAGTTGTGGTCGGTAACAGAAAGGCTCGGTCAGGTCATTGACTATGCAACCAATCCCGAAAAGACTTCTGCAAATATCAAAAGGGAGTTTTCACCGGAACAGTATCAGGCTCTTGCTGATGTTATTGCTTATGCAAAGGATGAAGAAAAAACAGAGCGAGAATTTTATGTTGAGGGTATCAACTGTAATGTGGCGATTGCCCGTGACCAGTTCATAACGGTTAAGGAACAGTACCAAAAGACAGACGGTATCCAAGCCTATCACGGATATTTGAGTTTCAAGGAAACAGATATATCTCCTGAGATGGCACAGAAAATCGGAATGGAATTTGCAAATGAAGTGTGGGGTAAAAGATTTCAGGTCGTTGTGACAACCCACCTGAACACAAAGCACCTGCATTGCCATTTTGTCATCAACTCTATTTCTTTTGTCGATGGCAAACATTTGTGGGGCGAGGAAAAAGCGTGGTTCAAATTCCGAAAGGTTGCAGACAGGATTTGTGAGAAGTACGGACTTTACTATGACCCGAATCCGAACCGCAGTAAGCAGTCGGAGTATCTGACGATGAAGGAAAAGGCAGGTATGCCGACACGCTACTCGGTTGCAAAAGAAGCCATTGACTATGCTATCGACCACAGCAAGACCCTGAAAGAATTTCAGTTTGCTCTCAAGGAAATGGGATATGCCTATAACCTGAGTCCAAGCCGAAAATACTGGACGGTCATTCCAAAGGGATACGATAAGCCGATACGACTGAAAAATCTCGGAGCAGATTATACCAATGACCGGATTGTAGAGCGTATCAAAGAAAATCGTAACAGATGGGCAGAGATTGAGCCGTTCCAGAGGGCGACTTATAAGCCAAGACAGTACCGTATGCAGACCAGAGGGCAGAAGCTGAAAAAGAAAGGCGGACTTTATGGGCTGTATCTGTATTACTGTTACAGACTCGGTTATCTGCCCAAGTATAAGAAACAGAATAACGCAAGGCTTCATTATCTCTTGAAAGATGATTTAATGAAGCTCGATAAGATTACTGATGAAGTAAGGCTGCTCGGACGAGAAAATATTTCCACGGACGAACAGCTTTTTTCATATAAAACTTCCTTAGAGGAGCAGATGGAAAATCTTGTTGCCGGAAGAACACATCTCCGAAAAAAGATAAGAACAAATATTGATGATGGTCAGCTTCAGGCGGCAAAAGATGAAATCGCTTCTATCAACGGAGAATTGAAAAAACTCCGACGGGAAGTAAAACTCTGCGAGGATATTGCGGAGAGGTCAAAGGTTATGGAAGAAAACCTTGAGCATATCGAAACAGAGGAAGAAAAACAGCAGAGAAAGGAGAAATCACGCTATGAACAACGGTGGTGACGCAGCAGAGCAGGTCGTTAGGCTTTCGCTTGAAGGATTTGAAGTTGCTGCAAGATTAAGCGGTTCGGCGGCGAAGAATATCGCATTGCTTTTGGTATCGGTTCTGAAGCAGGAACAAAAGACGAAGGGCAAAGCAAGGCTTACCAATATGATTAAGTCAGGCAAGGAGCTGAAAGTCTTTTCCATTCCGCAAAAGGATTTGAAGAAGTTTACCGAACAGGCAAAACGCTATGGCGTTCTTTATTGTGTCCTCAGAGATAAGAACACAAAGGGAGAGAATGCTCCGGTAGATATTATCGCAAGAGCAGAGGACGCTTCTAAAATTCAGCGTATCGTTGAAAGATTTGAACTTGGCAAGGTGGATAAGGCTTCGATTGTTAGTGAAGCAGAGAAAGCTATCGCAGACCGTGAAGCGGTTGAAAAAGAAAAGCCGACTAAATCCAAGAGTGAAATCATTATGGAAGAAGCGGTCAGAAATCCAATGCAGAAAGAGGAGCGAGCAAACGCAAACCCCTCAGTCGCCAAAACAGACAAAAGCCCTCTGTCAAGGCAAAACTCAGAGCCGGTAGAAACGCAATCTGATAAGGGTGTTGCAAAGCCAGTGGAAAAACCATCGGTCAAAGAGAAACTTGACCGTTACAAGGCACAGGCAAAACAGCAAAAAGAAGCAGAGCGTAAAGAACCGGAGATTAAGAAAGACGGCAAGAAGCCGCAGCAGAAAAACGGTCAGACGGTACACCGTCAGCCGAAGAAGAAACCCAAAACAAAAGAGAGGTAATTCACTATGACAAATGATTTCAAACCCGCAAAGGCTGGCGGTAATCAGCCAAGATTATCCAAAGAGGAGTATGCGGAAAAGAAGCGAGCAGAAAAAGAAAAGGTCTATCAGATGATTGATGACGCTGCCCGTGAGATTGTGAGTGACCCTGAGAAGTTCAAGAGCTTTCTTGATACGCAGAGTCGAATGGACAGATATTCCGCAGCAAATGCTCTCCTTATTTACAGTCAGTATCCGCAGGCGACACAGCTTAAAGATTTTGATGATTGGGGTAAGGACAATGTGAAGATTACCAAAGGGGCAAAGAGTATTTCTATTCTTGAACCAGTGGAATATACAAGAGCAGATGGCTCTCCGGGTATTTCCTACAATGTCAAAAAGGTATTTGATGTTACGCAGACAAATGGAAGAAAAGCTCCGGCAGTATCAGCAAACCGTGACCCGAAAGCACTTATCACGACAATGCTTGATGTATCTCCGGTGGAGGTTGCGTCAACCGATGAACTTCCGTATCCGAATATGGCAGCTTTCTATAATAATGAAAAGCAGACCTTGTATGTGAAGCGTAATGTGGGCGACAGCGTAGCAGTTGCTCAGTGTGTCGCTCAGGAACTTGGACACGCACAGCTTTCCATTAACAGCGAAAGTTACAGCCGCAGGGATATGGGCTTTCAGGCAGTGTGTATCGGATATATGCTTTGCAAGAAGTATGGCGTAGATACACAGAATTTTGCAATTAACCGCATTCCGGAGGGACTGGCTTCCAAAGAGCCGAAAGAAATCCGTGCGGAGCTTTCCAAGACTCGAAATGCAATGGCAGAAATTCACAGTCATATCTCTGATGAAATGTTCCGCAAGAAGCAGGAGCGTTCAAAGGACTATGAGAGATAATGGAGGGCAGATATGGAAAAAGAAAAACTCTACCACATTGCTTTGGACGATTACGAACACGGTGTTGTCATTCGCTCCTTAAACGATGAGAAAACAAAGTTGATGGAGGAAGGCAAGTCCGCAGATGCAGTAGACGACCTGCTTGTAAAAGTCGGAAATGCCCCATTGAAAAAGTTCAAAGTAATTGAAAGGAAACGCTCAGATGAAGCGAGATAATGACAGGCAGACTGCCATTATTTTATCTATTGTCGGTATCGTTCCGGTCATATGGCTGGCACTTCTGATTGCACCTTCCATAAGCGGAGGACTGCCGGAGATAGCAGCCAATCTTGCGACACTCTTTGATAATCCATTTTCCATAAAATTATGTGGGGACAGCCTGAAAACTGTCCTCATTTTGCTTTTATGCTATGGAATGGGTATCGGGATTTATTTCTCGACAAGAAAGAATTACCGCAGACGAGAGGAACACGGTTCTGCTAAATGGGGCAATGTCAGAGCAATTGATAAAAAGTACCGACAAAAGCCGCTGTCAGAAAATAAGCTGATGACTCAGAATGTGTGCATTGGACTTAATGCCAAGAAGCACAGACGAAATCTGAATACGCTTGTGTGCGGTGGCTCCGGTGCAGGTAAGACAAGGTTTTACGCAAAGCCTAATATTATGAACGCTGCCAGAAACAGCTATGTGATATTAGACCCGAAAGGGGAAATCCTGCGAGATACGGGACATCTTCTTGAGAAGAAAGGTTACGAAGTGCGTGTGCTTGATTTGATTTCAATGGAGAAAAGCCATTGTTACAATCCGTTTGTATATTTGCAGAACGATAATGATGTGCAGAAGCTCGTAACAAATCTTTTCAAGAGTACCACTCCAAAAGGTTCACAGAGCAATGACCCGTTTTGGGATACGGCAGCGTCAATGCTTCTGCTTGCACTTGTATTTTATCTGCATTATGAAGCACCACCGGAAGAACAGAATTTTGCAATGGTAATGGAAATGCTCAGAGCCGGGGCGATTGAGGACGAGGACGACCCAAGTCCTTCTCCGCTTGATAATCTGTTTTCAGATTTGATGATAGATAATCCTGACCACATTGCTTTGAAGTATTACCACTCTTACCATTCTGGTTCTTCCAAAACATTAAAATCCATACAGATAACCCTTGCAGCAAGGCTTGAAAAGTTTAACTTGGAGAGTCTTGCTGCTCTTACTTCTGCCGATGAACTGGATTTGCAGTCACTCGGAGAGAAAAAGGTGGCACTGTTTGCACTGATACCGGATAACGACTCCAGTTTCAACTTTTTGGTATCCATTCTTTACACACAGCTCTTTCAAAAGTTGTTTTATGCAGCCGACCATATCCACGGCGGCTGTCTGCCTATGCCCGTTCATTTTATGATGGACGAATTTGCCAATGTTTCACTGCCGGACGACTTCGACAAGATACTGTCGGTTATGCGTTCCCGTGGGGTATCGGTAAGTATCATCTTGCAGAACTTGGCACAGCTTAAAGCCTTGTTTGAAAAACAGTGGGAGAGCATTGTGGGTAACTGCGATGAATTTCTTTACCTCGGTGGAAATGAGCAGTCAACCCATAAATATGTGTCGGAGCTGTTGGGCAAGGAAACCATTGATACCAACACGTTCGGAAAGAGTACCGGAAGAAGCGGTAATTATTCCACCAACTATCAGATTAGCGGCAGAGAGTTACTTACCCCTGATGAGGTGCGTATGCTCGATAATCAGTACGCTATTTTATTTATCCGTGGGGAAAGACCCATTATGGATTTCAAATATGACATTATGAAACACCCGAATGTGGCACTTACCACAGACGGAAAGGCAAGTCCTTATAAGCACGGAGAAGTCACAAAAGATATTGCTTCGATTGCTATTTGGGACATTGACCCTGCAACACTTCCTGAAAAGGAAATGGAAGAAACGAACTGGGAACTTCTTTCCGATGAGGAGATGGAAGCTCTGTTCATAAACAATCAAACAAATTAAATTTTGGAGGTATTCAACTATGACTATTTTTAAGAAAAAAGCAACTGACACTCAGGAAACAAAGAAACTGCCTATGACCGGAAAGATTAGGAAAGGCTTCCGTGCTTATTGCACAATGGTCATTGTCGGTGCGTTGGCACTTGGAATGACAACGACTGCATTTGCAGCGAATGACCCGCTTACCGTAGTCAACAATCTGTCTGACTTTATCTTCGGACTTATCCGTGCCATCGGTATGATTTTGCTTGGCTTTGGTATCGTGCAGGTCGGTCTTTCGCTCAAATCTCACGACCCTTCTCAGAGAGCCAATGGATTCCTGACTCTTGCGGGCGGTGTCATTATCACTTTTGCGAAAGAAATCCTTACTCTTATCACAGGCTAAGATAAGAGTTACACAGTTATCGAGGGGTGTGCCAAGTTAAGGTACACCCCTTAATTGTAAGGAGGTGCTTTGAATGAGTGATAACTGGGTAGTTCAAAATCTTGAAAATGCCCTTGAAACTTGGAATGAAAAACTGTCGGAAATATGGACACTCATCACAACTACACCGCAGAACTTTAAGGGCGGGAATATCTGGAAGGTTATCGTTGACATCAATGGTGCGGTTCAGGCTATCGGGCTTGCCTTACTTGTATTGTTTTTTGTGATAGGTATGGTAAAGACCTGCGGAAGTTTTACAGATGTGAAGAAACCGGAACACGCTTTAAAACTCTTTGTCCGTTTTGCATTGGCGAAAGGTGTTATCACATACGGAATGGAGCTTATGCTTGCACTATTTAATATCGTGCAAGGGACAATTTCAACCATTATGAATGCTGCCGGATTTGGAACTCCGGAACAGACGACCTTGCCCGCAGAGATGGTAACGACCATAGAGGACTGCGGATTTTTCGAGAGTATTCCCTTGTGGGCGGTAACGCTTATCGGAGGATTATTTATCACGGTGCTGTCGTTCATTCTGATAATGACGGTGTACGGAAGATTTTTCAAGTTGTATATGTACACAGCACTTGCACCGATACCGCTTTCCACATTTGCAGGAGAACCGACACAGAATGTCGGCAAGAGTTTTATCAAGAGCTATTGTGCAGTTCTGCTTGAGGGAGCAGTCATTGTACTTGCTTGTATTATTTTCTCCGTATTTGCTTCATCGCCACCAGTAGTGAATCCTGATGCAGCAGCAGTTACGCAGGTGTGGGCATATATCGGGGAATTGGTATTTAATATGCTTGTTCTTGTCGGTGCAGTAAAAATGTCTGACCGTATTATCCGAGAGATGATGGGACTTTAAGGAGAGATTTTGAGATGAACCAAAGAGATTGTAAGAAATGCGTTTACTATGGCGGTAAACGAAAAGGCAAAGTCTTTTGCCTGAATGATAAATGCGTGAGGGAGAAAGACCGAAACCGCAGGAAAGGAAACAGATATGGAAGTAAAAATTAACCGAGAAATCAGAAATTATACAGAGTCAATGTTTTTTGGGCTGTCGCTCAGACAGTTCATTTTTTCTGTTCTCGCTTGTGGCGTTGCGGTAGGACTGTATTTCTTGCTCAGACCGTATGTTGGCACGGAAACCGTATCGTGGGTGTGCATTTTGGGTGCTGCTCCGTTTGCGGCACTTGGCTTTGTGAAGTACAACGGTATGACCGCAGAGAAAGCAATCTATGCGTGGATAAAATCGGAGTTTTTAATGCCGAAGAAGCTGGTATTTCACTCCACCAATGTTTATTACGAACTGATGAAGCCAAGCATTGAACAGAAGCAGAAGGAGGTATTGAAGTCAAATGATTAAGACTCTTACAAATTTGTTTAAGCAGGATAAAGAAAAATTTGTTGTACCGAAAGGGGTGCAGGACGTGATTCCCGTGGCAGCTATCTTTGATGATGGCATTTTCAAAGTGGGAAAGGATAAATATTCAAAGACCTACCGCTTTACGGATATTAACTATGCAGTGGCGAGCCGTGAGGATAAGGAAGCGATGTTCCTTGAATATTCCGAACTTCTGAACTCTCTTGACAGTGGTGCAACGACAAAAATCACAATCAATAATCGTCGGCTCAACAGACTGGATTTTGAGCAGACAATTCTTATTCCGACAACCGGAGATAATCTGGACGAATATCGAGAGGAATACAATAAAATGCTTCTTGATAAGGCAACGGGTGCAAACTCCATTGTTCAGGATAAGTATATTACCATTTCCATCAACAAAAAGAGTGTGGAGGACGCAAGAACTTATTTTGCCCGTGTCGGTGCAGATTTGATTGCTCACTTCGGCAGGCTTGGAAGTAAGTGTGTGGAACTGGAAACAGACGAAAGACTTCGTATTTTCCACGACTTCTATCGTGTGGGAGAAGAAAGCTCTTTCCACTTTGATATTAAGGAAACAAGAAAAAAGGGACACGATTTTAAGGATTATATCTGCCCCGACACAATGGAATTTGAAAAGGACTATTTCAAGATGGGAAACCGTTATGGAAGAGTCCTTTTTCTTCGTGAATATGCGTCCTATATCAAGGACAGTATGGTAGCGGAACTTACGGATATGAACAGAAATCTGATGATGTCTATTGATATTGTTCCTGTTCCGACTGATGAAGCAGTAAAGGAAGCAGAAAACCGTCTGCTTGGTGTGGAAACCAATATTACAAACTGGCAGCGTAGGCAGAATGCCAATAATAACTTCTCTGCCACCGTTCCGTATGATATGGAGCAGCAGAAGAAAGAAATGAAAGAGTTCCTCGATGACCTTACGACCCGTGACCAGAGAATGATGTTCGCTGTTATCACAATGGTTATTACGGCAGACAGTAAGGAACAGCTTGAGAATGATACGGAAGCGTTGCTTACCACAGCAAGAAAACATCTTTGCCAGTTTGCAACACTGAGATTTCAGCAGGTAGATGGACTCAATACGGTAATGCCGTTTGGAACAAGAAAGATTGATGCGTTCAGAACACTTACAACAGAGAGCCTTTCGGTATTTATCCCATTCAGGGTGCAGGATATTTTCCACGAGAACGGTATCTATTACGGTCAGAATGTTATCAGCAAAAATATGATTATCGCAGACCGTAAGCAGCTTTTGAATGGTAACTCCTTTATTCTCGGTGTATCCGGTGGCGGTAAGTCATTTGCGGCAAAGGGAGAAATCATCAATCAGGTGCTTTCTTCAGACGCAGATATTATCATCATCGACCCTGAGCGAGAGTATTCACAGCTTGTCAATGCAATGGGCGGAGAGGTAATCAATATTTCTGCTACTTCCGACAATCACATCAATGCAATGGATATGAATAAGGATTACGGCGACGGTGCAAACCCTGTCATTTTGAAATCCGAGTTTATTATGTCCCTTTGTGAACAGCTTATCGGAGGAACAAATCTCGGAGCGAAGCAGAAGTCTATCATTGACCGTTGCACGGCAAGCGTGTATCGCAGTTATCAGCAGAATGACTATCAGGGACATATACCGACCTTGCAGGATTTCAGGGCAGAACTTTTGCAGCAGGACGAACCGGAAGCAAAGGAACTGGCACTTGCCATTGAGCTTTTTACACACGGTTCTCTGAATACTTTTGCAAAGCAGACGAATGTGGATACCAATAACCGCCTTATCTGCTATGACATTCTTGACTTGGGTAAACAGCTTATGCCGATTGGTATGCTTGTCGTCCTCGACTCTATCCTGAACCGTATCACACAGAACCGTGCAAAGGGTAAGAACACCTTTATCTTCATTGATGAGATTTATCTTCTGTTCCAGCACGAATACTCTGCAAACTTCCTCTTTACCTTGTGGAAGCGTGTGAGAAAATACGGTGCATACGCAAGTGGAATCACTCAGAATGTCGATGACCTTTTGCAGAGCCACACAGCGAGAACAATGCTTGCAAACTCAGAGTTCATTATTATGCTGAATCAGGCTTCCACAGACAGGCTTGAGCTTGCAAAACTTCTGAATATTTCTGACCTCCAGATGTCCTATATCACGAATGTGGAAGCAGGACACGGACTTATCAAGGTGGGAAGTTCGCTTGTACCGTTTGCAAACAAATTCCCTAAGAACACGAAACTTTATAAACTGATGACGACCAAGCCGGGCGAAGCGTAAGGAGGGATTTACAATGTCTAAAATTCAATTTCGCAATGCTGCACACAGAGATTTTGTATTGGAAAATCTGGATAAGTGCAAAGTCAACGACTGCTATCACAGAGCATTTTTCTATGTGATGGGTATTTCAGAAGAAACAAGAATGAACATCGGAAAGATGTTTGATTTTAAGAGGGATTGCATCATACCGGAAGGTATGCACGGCGGTTGGCAGACAAGTGGCACAGTCAAGGTCTGCCACCTTGCCTTTAATCTCTGGAATGGATTTACGGAAGAAGGCAGGGAAAATCTCTATACACCGGAGGAACTGTTCTGTTGCGGATATGCTCCGTATTTTATGGAGGGTATCAAGTTGAGGTATCCGGAGTATTGCAGAGATTTGACTCCACCTAAGAGAAATGATATGGAAAGGTAAGAGAAAATGAGCAGAAAAATCTATATTATTATTGCGATGGTGTTTACGGTAGTGTTGTCTGTAAGCACCTTCTTTATTATCCGTAATCACATTGACTCTGCCAAGCAGAATGAAGTCTATGATAACCTTGCGGAGATTGTGGAGGACGAGCCGCCAAAGGAAAATGAGGGCGTGACGTTTTCGGAAGATAAGGACTATCTTGCGGAATATCTTGAACTCTATCGGCAGAATGAGGATATGGTGGGTTGGATAAAGGTTGAGGATACCAATATCAACTATCCGGTCGTGCAGTCTGTAAATGAGCCGAACTTCTACCTGAAGCACAAGTTTGATAAGACCTATTCTGCTTATGGCTGTCCATATGTGCAGGAAAATTGTAATGTGCAGAAACCTTCAGACAACATCATTATTTACGGACACCACATGAATGACGGTTCTATGTTTACGGGACTGATGAAGTACAGAAATAAAAGCTTTTGGGAAGAACATAAGGATATTACTTTTGATACACTGACGGACAGACACCAGTATGAAGTGATTGCAGTCTTTAAGACGGTTGTTTATACAAACAGCTCCGATAGCTTTAAGTATTATGAGTTTACGGACGCAGAAAATGCGGCAGAGTTTGATGCGTATGTTGCTAAGTGCAAGGAACTTTCTCTGTATGATACCGGAGTATCGGCAGAGTATGGCGACAAGCTGATTTCTCTTTCTACTTGTGAATATTCAAGAAGCAATGGCAGGCTTGTTGTTGTCGCTAAGAGAGTGGATTAAACCCCACTCTCTATTATTTTTCGAGAAAGGAGGAAACCGATGGCTGATATAAAAACAAGAGATACAAGCAAAGGTACAATCAAGACCATAAATAAGGCAGCAGTTGCCACGGAGCGAATGAAGAAAGCCTATGTGATGACGAAAGATAAGGCAGAACATTCCACCAACGCTTCGGAAAATTCCGCAGAGGAATATGCTTCCGATAAAATCGAAGCGGCAACGGATAGGACTGTTCACGAAACTGCATACCGTGCGGATAAAGTCGGCAGATGGGGTGTGCGTGAAACAAGACAGAATTATCAGAAAGCCAAAAGGGGAATTGAGAATTTCAAGACCAAGCGCGCAGAGAAGCAGCTTCAAAAACAATCGGTCAATCCTGTCGGAAAACAGAGCATCCGAACTCTGGAGTGTACGGAGAAAACAATTAAACAGTCTGCAAGGTCGGCAGGAAATACGACAGTCAAGACCGTATCGAAAGGTGCAACCAATACTGTTCAAAGGTCGGTTAAGACTGCTGAACACACGGCAAAGACTTCTATTAAGACCACAAAAGAAGCTGCCGTTATAGCACAGAAAACAGCAAAAACAACAGCCAAAGCAACACAGAAAGCGGCTCAGGCGGCAAAGAAAGCGGCGAAAGCCACAGCAGATACCGTCAAAGCGACAGCGAAAGCTACTGTTGCGACAGTCAAAGCGATTATTGCAGGGACAAAAGCACTTGTAGCAGCAATCGCAGCAGGCGGTTGGATAGCGGTGCTGATTATTATGATTGTCGTATTGTTTGGTGCTGCCGTAGCAATGTTTGGAGGAGGAAGTGACAGTAATTCCTATACTCCGGTAAGTGCAGAGGTAGAAGCCTATGAACCTATCATACAGAAGTATGCCAAGGAGTACGGCATTCCTGAGTATGTAGAACTTATCAAGGCGGTTATGATGCAGGAAAGCGGCGGCAGAGGACTTGACCCTATGCAGGCAGCAGAAGGAAGTTTCAATACGAAGTATCCGCACGAACCTAATGGAATTAAAGACCCTGAATATTCTATCCAGTGTGGTGTTCAGGAATTGAAAGCGGCTCTTACCTCGGCAGAGGTGGAAAGTCCGATTGATATGGAGCATATCAAACTTGCCTTGCAAGGCTACAACTTCGGTAATGGATATATTTCTTGGGCAAAAACGAATTACGGCGGTTATTCTTATGCCAATGCAGTGGAGTTTTCCACTCAGCAGGCACAAAGGCTTGGTTGGGACAGTTATGGAGATACCCAATATCCGGCTCACGTTCTGAGGTACTATCCGTATGGGCGAGCCTTTACTGCCGGAGGTAATCAGGCAATTGTTGAGGTTGCCTTGACACAGCTAGGCAATCAGGGCGGACAACCTTACTGGAGTTGGTACGGCTTTAACAGTCGAGTGGAATGGTGTGCCTGCTTCGTATCTTGGTGTGCTGACCAATGCGGGTATATTGAAAGCGGACTTGTTCCGAAATTTGCAGGTTGCGTGGATGGTGCAAACTGGTTTAAGTCAAATGGAAAATGGCAAGACCGCACTTATGAACCAAAGGTAGGAGATATTATCTTCTTTGATTGGGAAGGCGACGGTACAACAGACCACGTTGGTATCGTAGAGAAGTGTGAGAATGGCACTGTTTATACTGTAGAGGGTAACTCAGGCGATGCCTGCAAGCAAAGACAGTACGCAGTCGGAAGCAGTAATATCTATGGATACGGTATTCCGGCATATTAAAAATTCCAGACGGTGTCTGGAAAATCGAAAAGATGGCTGCTCAGTTGAGTAGCCATCGGGTACATTTATGAGAAATCGGTTGTTTCTCTGTTATTCAAGAAAATATGGTGTGTGTGATAAGTGAAGCTGAAAAGCATATCGGCATTTTCTTTACTGCCATCCAAAAAGGAAATATCATCGGCAAGGATAAAAAGAATTGCTAACAGCTTCTTGATATATCCAGTGTAGCAGGCATAATCTACATAGATGTTAGCGATATATCCCTCGGCAAATTCTATCAGGTCAGCGTCAATTTCAAAGCTGTTGGATAACTCGTAAACGGTCTTGATGAATTTGTCCTTATCAGCAATTCGTTCTTTACTTGGAACACTTCTGCGGTTCTTCTGTATGAATTTCAAAAAATCATCAGCTTCCGTAAAGTCAGGAGTGATTGTGTTGCCAGTTCCCAAATCTGTTTTGTAATCCTCAAATTTCTCTTTTTCAAACCGATTACTGAATATTATCTTTTGTTCGTCCATTCCTTTTTACCCCTAAGTTTCTTCTATGGAGATTGTTTGACTTGGCTCTTGGGTTGTGATTTGTCTTTCGCCATTAACAATCATGAATTACTACTTTTGTAGTATAACATAAAAATAGTTGGGAATCATCACTAATAGTTGGTTTAACTTCCTTTGGGTGCGTGTGATTTGAAATCGACTTAACCTATACTATTAGTTATGGAAACACACTAAGGGAGGTGATGTGATGAAGCTCGATACAATCGGCAAGAATATAAGAAAGTTCCGACTTGCGAGGAAATTACGCCAAGAAGATTTGGCTGAGAAAACAGATTTGACAACAAATTATATTGGTATGGTTGAGCGTGGAGAGAAAATTCCGTCACTCGAAACTTTCATAAAGATAGTAAATGCTTTAGGTGTATCATCGGATATGGTTCTTACAGATGTTCTGGAAACGGGATATACAGTCAAGAACTCAATGCTGAATGAGAAGCTTGAAAAACTTGCTCCTGAAGATAGAAACAGAATTTATGAAGTCATAGATACACTTGTGAAGCAGTCAAAGCAAATACTTCCATAAAACACAGAAGTTCGTCCTAATCGACGAGCTTTCTTTTTTTCGGTATAAAAAATTTCTGCTATCGACAAATTTTTCGGGACTTCGACAGAGAGAATATGCTATAACAACAACTGTCAGTGATAGACACATACTAATAGACATAGGAGGAAGTAGAAGTGAACGACATTTTCAGACAAATAGCAAAAGAAAATGGAACAACCGAAAAAGCAGTAAAAGAGGAAATGCAGTTTGCCATTCGGGAAGCAATGAAAAGTGCTGAACCGGAAGCAATAGCTTTTTGGAAAGCAGTTGCACCGGACGGAAAAGAGCCGCCGATAGAAAAGGTCATAGCAATGATTGCATTGAATGTTAACAATAGAATGTATAATTGAGGTGCTTCGGCATCTCATTTTTATTATTCTTTAGAAGAGTTGCATTAGGTGTTTGCAAAAAGTGACACCTTAGTGTCTGAAAGGTTACATTTCTGTCTGAAATCTTGAAATGCCTGAAAATTTAATATATAATGTTAAATGGTTAACTGTAACGAAGAAGAATTATAAGATGAAGAGGTGTTACTGATGAAGATATGCTATAACAAACTTCAAAAACTTATGATTGACAATCAAATGAAAAGACAGGATTTAATGCGTGCAGCCGAAATTACATCATACGCTGCAACGAAGATAAATAAGAATGAGTCAGTATCTCTTGAAGTACTGATGAGGATATGTCAGGTGTTTCATTGTGACATCGGAGATATATGCGAAGTTATTTTAGATGAAGATTAAAACACGGAGGTAATTATAGATGGCAAGGGCTGCTAAACCAAAGAAAGAAATATCAATGGAAGAAGCACTTTGGAAAAGTGCTGATAAACTGAGAGGTTCTGTTGAGCCTGCGGAGTATAAGCACGTTGTTCTGAGTTTATTCTTCCTTAAATTTGCTAGTGACAAGTTTGAGGAATGCCGTAATAAAATTATTGCTACACACGGCGAAAAGTATGCGGATATGAAGCCGTTTTATACTCAGGAAAATGTATTCTATCTTCCTGAAGAAAGCCGTTGGAAGTACATTATTGAAAATGCAAAGCAGGACGATATTGCCCTGAAGATAGATACAGCACTTTATACGATTGAAAAGAACAACCCGGCACTGAAAGGTGCTTTGCCGGATAACTATTACTCCCGCTTACATATTGATACTGCAAAGTTGGCTTCTTTGCTTGATGAAATCAATCGTATCAACACTGATGATAAAGAGAACGACATTATAGGTCGTGTATATGAGTATTTTCTTAGTAAGTTCGCTCTTGCAGAAGGAAAAGGTAAAGGAGAGTTCTACACACCAAAGTGTATTGTAAACCTGATTGCCGAAATGCTTGAGCCTTACGATGGAATACTTTATGACCCTTGTTGCGGTTCAGGCGGTATGTTTGTGCAGTCCATCAAGTTCGTAGAAGCACACAGCGGTAATAAAAAGAAAGTGTCTATTTACGGTCAGGAATACACAAATACCACTTTCAAACTGGCAAAAATGAACTTAGCTATCCGTGGTATTTCTGCAAATCTTGGAGAAATGGCAGCCAATACATTTACCAATGACCAGCACAAAGACCTTAAAGCAGATTTCATTATGGCAAACCCGCCTTTCAATCAGAAGCAGTGGAGAGCCGAAAATGAGCTTGTAGATGACCCTCGTTGGAATGGCTATGAAGTCCCGCCGACAAGCAACGCAAACTATGGTTGGATATTGAATATTGTTTCCAAACTTTCACAAAGCGGTGTGGCAGGTTTTCTGCTTGCCAATGGTGCATTATCCGATGACGGTACAGAGCTGAAAATCAGACAGCAACTTATAGAAAATCATTTGGTAGAAGCGATTATTATTCTTCCGAGAAACCTTTTCTATACCACTGACATCAGCGTTACCCTTTGGGTACTCAATAAGAATAAAAAGGCTCGTGTTGTAGAACAGAACGGAAAGCTCAAACGCTATCGTAACCGAGAAGATGAAATACTCTTTATGGATTTACGACAGATGGGCAGTCCTTATGAGAAGAAGTACATTGAATTGACAGAGGAAGATAGAGCCAAAGTTACAAGTGTATATCATAACTGGCAGCAGGAAGGCTATGAGGAAACTTATGAGAATGTGCCGGAGTTTTGCTATTCTGCTTCTTTTGAAGAAGTAAAAGAAAAAGGATTTACTCTTGTACCGAGCAGATATATTGAGTTTGTCAACCGTGATGAGAACATTGACTTTGATACAAAAATGAAGTCATTGCAGGGAGAACTCAAAGAACTTCTTGTTCAAGAGGAAAAATCCAAGGCAGATTTACTAAAGGTAATGGAGGAACTGGGTTATGGAATTAACTAAGTGCAAACTCGGAGAACTTATAACCCAAAGGCGAGAGAAAAATGATGGCTCTGATTTGCCAATCTGCGGAGTATCAAAAGATGGGTTAATTCCGCCAAAACAGAAAGATGCCGATACATCAATTTATAATGTATTTTATAGAGATGATTTTATTTTTAATCCGGCTCGAATGGAATTAAATTCAATAGCTATCAATGATATGTATGACCGTGCTATATGTTCCTCTTTATATGAAGTGTTTTATGTTCATAGAACAGATTTGTTGTTGCCACATTATTTGAAACTGATAATAAGACAGAAGTGGTTTACACGTTATTGTGAGTTCTTAGGACAAGGTTCCGCAAGAGAATATTGCAGATTTGGTAATATTTCTGAAATTGAGATAGAATTTCCGCCAATCAAAGAACAGCAAAAAATAGTGGATTATAATACTGCTATTGAAAATAGAATTGCTTTGAAGCAGAAGATAAATGATAATTTAGCGGCTTAATCGTGTAAGCAAAATACTTGCCAGTTCATTTAAGTCGCCAATTTCACGCTTGTTGATAGATATTGTTTCTTCAATTTTGAAAAAACGATGTTCTAAGTCATCAAGGACATTTTGAGATTCAGGTATATCGAATGTAATGTTCTGCAAATCCTTGATTGGAAGTTGTGGTTGTGCAGAACCTGACCGAAACTGTTCAATGGCAGATTTCATATAATTACTTTTTAACAGTGTATATATAAAATAAGGGGACAAATTTATTCCTTTCGGTCGTATGATAAGCATACCTGAGTTTATACGAACATTTTTATATTTAATATTTTTATCGTATAAAGCAACATTGCCTAGTGTTCCACGAGAAGTAAACACAATATCATTTAGCAATAAATGTCCATTACGCATTATTTTGTCCTTTTCTTCTGTTACAAACATACAAGAGTCAAAATTAAAACCAGATGAAGTAACATTTGAAGCGTTCAGGAACAAGCAAAAACCAGATGCTGAAAATTCATCAAATGTAGGATAGTTTTTTCCTCTATCTCCATCTATAAATTCAGCTATTTCATTTAAAGATAGTGGTATTGTTTGATTTTTTGAGATTGCTTGATGCAAAATAAGTTGTTCGGTATTTGCTAAATTATCATTTACAATAGAACTCCCATCAGTGGCGGGAGTTAAAACAAGGGACTGCCACTGGTAGTCGTTCTCTTAAAAAAGAAAAGGAGAATTGACTATGAAACAGAACCTAATCACTGATGTTATTCAAGGAATGTTACCTTATCTGAATAACGCACAGACAGAAAGATTGCAAGAGGTGTTGCAGTATACACTTTTTGATTATGAGGTAACAAAGATAAAAAAAGATGAGGAACTTTCAGAACAGAATTTAGTAGAATCTTTCCTATCGGCAAAGCGTATTGAAGGCTGTTCTGAGAAAACTCTGAAATACTATAATGCAACGATACAGTCAATGCTTGATGGTATTGGAAAGAGTATCAAATATATCGTAACTGACGACATTCGTTGTTATTTGACAGAGTATCAAGCAAAGAAAAAATCAAGTAAAGTTACGATAGATAATATAAGACGAATACTTTCCAGTTTTTTCTCTTGGCTTGAGGACGAGGATTATATTTTGAAAAGTCCGGTCAGGCGAATACATAAGGTTAAGACCGGAACAAACATTAAGGAAACTTATTCAGATGAAGCACTTGAATTGATGAGAGATAATTGCACAGAACTCAGGGACTTGGCAATGATTGATATGCTTGCTTCAACGGGGATGCGTGTCGGAGAAATGGTGTTGCTAAATCGTGAGGATATAGATTTTAACGAAAGAGAATGTGTGGTTTTCGGTAAAGGCGATAAGGAGCGAATAGTATATTTTGATGCAAGAACAAAAATACATTTGCAGAATTACTTAAATAGCCGAAAGGACGACAATCCAGCACTTTTTGTTTCATTACAATCTCCGTATAATCGAATGAATATCGGAGGTATTGAAGTGAGATTACGACAGCTTGGGAAACGCTTGGGATTAAATAAGGTACACCCTCATAAATTCAGGCGAACACTTGCAACAATGGCAATAGACAAAGGAATGCCAATAGAGCAGCTTCAGCAGCTCTTGGGGCATAGAAGAATAGATACGACATTGCAATATGCAATGGTTAAGCAGAGCAATGTGAAAATTGCTCATAGAAAATACATTGGTTAAGGTGGTAGGAATGGAAAAAGGATATAAGATATTAGGCAATTACATTCGACTTGTGGACGAGCGTAATAAGAATTTAGCCGTAACAAAGTTGCTTGGCGTAAGTATAAGTAAAAAATTTATTCCTTCAATCGCAAATATTGTAGGAACTGATTTATCGAATTATAAGATAGTCAGAACGGGACAGTTTGCATACGGACCCGTTACTTCACGAAATGGAGAGAAAATTTCTATTGCTTATTTAGGTGAAGAAAATTGTATCATTTCAAGCTCTTATACAGTTTTTGAAGTTGAAAATAAAGAGGAACTTGACCCTGAATATCTTATGCTTTGGTTCAGCCGACCAGAATTTGACCGTTATGCAAGGTATAAGTCACACGGAAGCGTAAGAGAGATTTTCGATTGGAATGAGCTTTGTATGGTGGAACTTCCAGTACCAGATATTGAAAAGCAGAGAAAAATAGTGAAAGCCTACAAGACAATAACCGATAGAATAGATTTGAAACAGAAGATAAATGATAATTTAGAAGCACAAGCTGAGGCTATTTATAATGAGATGATAGCAAATAACTCTACTAATGGTACTATGTCTACTCTAGGAGAAATAAGCACAATAAAAACCGGCAAGTTAAACTCAGAAGCAGCTGTAATAAACGGAATATATCCCTTTTTTACCTGTTCGCAAGAAACATATCGGACAAATACTTTTTCATTTGACCAAGAAGCTGTTTTATTAGCTGGGAATAATGCAAGTGCAATCTATCCATTGAAAATATATTGTGGAAAATTTGATGTATATCAACGAACATACGTAATATCCTCAAACAACCGTTTTGTTTCAAACAAGCAATTATATTTTGTCTTAAAACAACAGTTAAATGAGTTTAAAGGCATATCCTCTGGCACTACAACAAAGTTTCTTACAATGAAAATATTGACTCCTATACCAGTAGTAATTGCTCCAGAAGATATTGCCACTTCATTTATCAATATAACAAATAAAATATTTGAAACCATATTTCAAAATCAACGTGAAATCGAGCATTTACGCGAATTGCAAATGATTGTTCTTGGGGAACTATCACGCGACTAAATTATCATTTACTGCAAGGAGTGTGAAAAATGGATAAAGAAAAGTTAATCAAACTTGCAGAGGACTTATATCAAAGTGCATTTGACGCTAATGCGTATTATGCAATTATGATGCAGTATAGAGAAATGAGCAAGAAGTATAACGATGAAATGAATCTTTCTCCTGCCTTTTATCAAGTAGTATATGGGGCGTTGCAAAAGGCTTGTTTTATGGAAATTGCAAAATTGTATGATAAAACAAAAGACGTTGTTTCAGTTGGTTTGCTCTTAAAGTATTGCAGAGATAATTTGGACTTATTTCCAGAATATAGAGATATAGTAACAATTAAGGAAGATGGTAGAGAATATTCTTTCCAAGTTCCATATCAGCATCATTTGAAACCAACGGAAGAATGTTTCTATGAAAATGAAGTGAAAAGCCAAAGAGAAATTCTAAAATTGTTTGATACACCTGATTTTGAAAAAGTACCAGTACGGGTTAATCTGACATTTTCAGAGTTTTTAGAATTATATCAAAAGCGTTTTTGCTCTCTTAGTAAGAAACAAGAGAATATTCGTGTTCAAAGAAATAAAATATATGCTCATAATGACGAGAAACATATTTTAGCAGAAGAAAACGTATGGGATAAAAATCCGGTTACATATCCTGATATTCAGGAGTTGATAGATTTTGCTCTTGATTGCACGAGGCTGATACTTGGGGCATTGACTGGAGTAAGTCGTGCAGTAAGTTATGGAAATATAGATGATATGGAAGGAACTCTAATGCTTGCCAAATTGGGACTGAAATATCAGGATTATGAAATGGAACAGCGACATAAGCAAATATTGAAAGAGATATATGCTGATAAAAGGAGTGAACGCAATGGCAAATTTTAATGAACACGCATTGGAAATGTCAATAATGGAGTTGTTCAAAGACGAGGGGTACACCTATGTCAGTGGCGACCAGATACACAGAGAAAGGACAGAGGTTCTGCTTACGGACGACCTGAAGCAATACCTTTATAATCGCTATGCGAAAGACGGTATCACACCGAGTGAGGTGGATAGTGTCATTCTAATGCTGCGTAATATTTCCGGTACGATTTATGAAGCAAACAAAGCTGTATTTAAGTTGCTCTGCGATGGATTTATTCTTAATCGTGAGGATAGAACGCAGAAAGACCTCTATATTGAACTTATTGATTTCGACACTCCCGAAAACAATATTTTCAAAGTGGTTAATCAGTTTGAAATTGAAGGCGTAAATAATCAGTTGCGTATTCCTGATGGCATTGTGTTCGTAAATGGTATTCCTGTTGTTGTTCTTGAATTTAAGAGTGCGGTACAAGAGAATACGACCATAATGGACGCATATAAGCAGCTTACAATCCGTTACCGTAGAGATATTCCGGAGATTTTCAAATACAATGCGTTTGTTGTTATCAGTGACGGAGCAAATAATAAATATGGTTCTTTCTTCAGCCCGTATGATTTCTTCTATGCGTGGAGAAAGATAAACTCAGACGATAAAGAACTGGACGGGATCAATTCTCTTGTAACAATGATAAAGGGACTTTTCCGAAAAGACCGTTTGCTTGAAGTTATCAAAGATTTTATTTATTTTCCGGATAACTCAGATAAGGATTTGAAGATAGTGTGCCGTTATCCACAGTTCTTTGCGGCAAATAAATTGTATGAGAATATCAAGGCTCATCTTCGCCCTGAAGGAGATGGTAAAGGTGGTACATACTTCGGAGCGACAGGCTGCGGCAAGAGTTATACAATGCTTTTCCTTACCCGTATGCTGATGAAAAGCAAATACTTTTCTTCTCCGACTATTCTTATTATTACGGACAGAACAGACCTTGATGACCAGCTTTCCAAACAGTTTGTAGGTTCAAAGAAATATATCGGAGATGAAACTGTTGTAAGTATTGAGTCCCGTGAGAAACTTCGTGAGGAGCTTCAGGGACGAGAGAGTGGCGGTGTTTATCTGACTACCATTCAGAAATTTACAGAGGATTTGCAACTTCTTACAGACAGAACGAATGTTATTTGTATTTCTGATGAAGCACACAGAAGCCAAATCAATCTCGACCAAAAGGTTAAGATTACAGAGTCAGGTGTTCAGAAAACCTATGGCTTTGCCAAGTATTTGCACGACTCTTTACCAAATGCAACTTATGTTGGATTTACCGGAACTCCGGTTGATGGAACAATCGAAGTCTTTGGTGGTGTTGTAGACGCATATACAATGACGGAAGCTGTTAAGGACGGTATTACAGTTAATCTTGTTTACGATGGTCGTGCAGCTAAGGTTATGCTTAATCAGGACAAGGTAAAACAGATTGAAGAATATTATGCACAGTGTGAGCTTGAGGGAGCAAATGAACATCAAGTAGAAGAAAGTCAGAAAGCAGTTGCCAAAATGGAAGTTATTATTGGCGACCCTGATAGACTTCGTGCTGTTGCAGAGGACTTTATCAAGCATTATGAAACCCGTGTGGCAGAAGGTGCAACCGTAGCAGGCAAAGCAATGTTTGTATGTTCCAACCGAAATATAGCATACGATTTCTATAAGATAGTAAAGGAACTCAGACCGAAATGGACAGAAAAGAAGATTTGTGATGATGGTGTTGTTCTGAGTGAGAAAGATAAAAAAGAGTTGAAGCCAATGGAAAAAATCAAGTTGGTTATGACTCGTAATAAAGATGATGAAAAAGACCTATTTGATATGCTTGGCACAAAAGAGGATAGGAAAGAATTTGACCGTCAGTTCAAAAATCCGAAATCAAACTTTAAGATTGCCATTGTTGTAGATATGTGGCTGACTGGTTTTGATGTACCGGAACTTGATACGATTTATATTGATAAGCCTATTCAGCAGCATACCCTTATTCAGACGATTTCCCGTGTAAATCGTGTATGCGAGGGCAAGGACAAAGGCTTGATTGTTGACTACATAGGTATCAAGAAAAATATGAATACCGCCCTCAAGAAATATACGAATTTTGAGAGTGAAGAATTTGAAGGGGTGGAGCAGTCCATCACGATTGTAAAAGACCAGTTAGAGGTTCTTGGTCAGATGTTCCATAACTTTAATAGTAGTGATTTCTTCAATGGTTCGCCTACAGAACAGCTTGCCTGCCTGAACCGTGCGGTTGAGTATGTGCAGTTGTCTGAAGAACTGGAAAGAAGATTTATGGCAGCAGTCAAGAGAATGAAACAGGCATTTAACCTTTGCAGCTCAAGTGAGAAATTCTCCGATGAAGATAAGGATTATATTCATTTTTATTGTGCTGTCCGTTCTATCCTTTTCAAGTTGACAAAAGGCGATGCACCGGATATTGAGCAGATGAACGCTCGTGTCCGTAAAATGCTTGAGGGGGCAATTCAGTCCGATGGCATTGAAGAATTATTTGAAACCGGAAAGCATATATCAGTTGATATTTTCAGCGATGAGTATATGGATAAGATAAATGCTATTCAGTTGCCGAATACGAAAATCAAGATACTTCAAAGACTTCTTTCTCAGGCAATCGACGAGTTTAAGAAAGTCAATAAGATTATGGGGGTAGAATTTGCAGATAGACTCAAAAAGGTTGTTGATGAGTATAATAACCGACGTCGTGATGAAGCGTATGCCAACGAAGTCCTTGATGATGTTGCGGAGCAGCTTGCACAGTTGTTGTCTGAACTGAAAACAGAAAAGAACTCCTTCAAGAATATGGGTATAGATTATGAAGAAAAGGCTTTCTATGATATTTTGAAAGCAGTTTCCAAGAAATTTGAGTTTGAATATCCGGACGATAAAATGATTGAATTATCCAAGAGGATAAAGCTGATTGTTGACGATAAGTCACGCTATACCGATTGGTCTGCCCGTGATGATATTAAGGCAAACTTGCAAGTGGATTTGATATTGCTGCTTGATGAGTTCGGCTACCCGCCAGTAACCATTGATGATGTTTATAAGGAAGTTCTTGAACAGGCAGAGAACTTCAAGAAATATGCGAACTGACAAGGAGAAGGTAAATGAAAAAATTGATTATTGTATGTGAAGAAAAATATAGAGCCTACGGGGACTATCTTGCTCAGCTTATCAGCTTGGAAGATGATACAGAGGACTCAACGGTAGGTGTTAAAGATGGCGAGGTTGCTGCTCAGGTGTGGCTTGAAAAAGATTACAAAGCTAATTCTGCACAGTTATCTTCCAATCAGTATATTCTCTTTATCGGTCATAACAAGCTGATTAAGGAGAAAAGCAGCCATATGAAGGTTGCATTTTCTCAGTATGGAATGGCATACGGTTGGCTTGGGAAACAAGCTGTTCTGTGCGTTAATAAGGTGGTATCAGCAAAAGAGTACAATGACTTTATTACATTTGCCTTATCTTATCAGGACGACTTGGAAAAGCTGATTAAAGAAAAGAAAGAAAAATCCAAAAAGCAACAGAATATCGAAGCAGGTGCAAAGGCAGCAGGTGTTGCTGCTTTGGCTGTTGTCGGAGGAGCTTTAGCTGTTGCTCCGTTAGCCGGAGTAGATATTGTTAAAAAGCTCACATTGAATAAAAAGATTGAGGAGCAACAGTATAGTTGTGCTGTTATGAAGTTTTATCTCGACTCACTCGGAGAATTTTTAGGATTGTAAAGATTGGAGGTTGAAGCAAGATGGTTGGATTTGAAGAAGGCTATAAATTCTTTGTTGATAATTCATCTGCCATCGTGGGAGCAGAAATGTCAGGCTCTTATGTTGGAACAGTTGATGAAGAAATAAAAAAGCTCATAAATGACCTTAATTCCCTTGAGGGATTTAAGACTTCTTCCAAAATGCTCAAGGGCGATGTTGCTGAATTTTGGCATTCCGGAACATTCAATATTAAGGCAGCTCTTGATGGTTCAGACCATAGGGCTTTCGTTGATAGAAGCCACGACTTTGCTTCAACAGATATTTCCACTAACTTCGGAGATAGGTATGGACTGAAATTTTACTCTGACGGTCAAGCAAGTGCCAAGGCTCAGGCAGTAAGTATTTTTCAACGCTTCAAAGAATATCAAAGCTCCGGCGGAAAAGACGGATTGGAAAAGTTTTTACAAGATAGAGGTTTTGATAACGCAGACTCTATTTTGAACGACCCTATTTATTCCGGACAAATCAGAGTAATTCCTCGTGAACAATTAGAAGAAGCGACAAAATGGTTAAGTCGTATGATACAAACAGAGTCAGCACGACGACCTGAACAAGTATATCGCTATCAGGAAACACTTGATTTGCTTACCGATAGATTAAAAGATAATGAAGGTGTAGAGTCCATTCCGTTATCAAAAAAAGAAGCTGAGGAACTGGCTACTCTTGCAAAGCAAGGAAAAATAAATGCAGATGATTTAGGACTCACTACTGAAGAACTTATTAAGTTTGATAATATTATGCAACAAGCATTTAAGGCAGGAATGACAGCAGCCACTATTTCCTTAATGCTAAAAGTTGCACCGGAAATTTACAAAGCCATTTCATATCTGATTAAAAATGGAGAAATAGATGGCGAGCAATTTAAGAAAATAGGCTTTGCAGCGGTATCAGGTGGTGCAGAAGGCTTTATAAGAGGAACGGTATCCTCTGCTCTCACAACTTGCTGTAAGGCAGGATTATTAGGAGAAACCCTTAAATCTGTTGACCCAACCATCATAGGTACCGTTACGGTTTTGACTATGAATGTTGTGAAGAACGCATACTCTGTTGCTGTTGGAAAAAAGACAAGACAGCAGCTTACCGGAGAACTTGTCAGAGATATGTATGTGTCTGCTTTTTCGCTTGTGGGAGGAGGTATTTCGCAAGCATTTATCGAGGTTCCGATTTTAGGTTATTTAATTGGTAGCTTCGTTGGTTCAATTATCGGTTCATTCACTTACGGTATCGGGCAAAAAGCTGTTATAGCGTTCTGTGTTGACTCGGGATTTACAATGTTCGGTCTTGTCGAGCAAGACTACACTTTGCCAAAAGAGGTTTTAGAGCAAATAGGAATTGAAACATTCGATTATGAAACCTTTGAAGCTGAGAGTTTTGAACCGGATACATTTAAGTTTGATACATTTAACGTAGAAACTTTTGAACCGGATACACTCGGCATTACATTCCTTCGCAGAGGTGTGATTGGTGTATCAAAGGTTGGCTATATAGAATAAATATGGAGCAATTGAGGGAATAGGAACAAATACGATTTAGGAGATAATGCTATGGAATTAGGTTGGATTGACTTTTCAAAAACAGAACGAAGCAAAATACTTAGCGTTTTAGATTTGCTTTCAGAAAGCGGTACTTTGGACGAGCTTGGTATTGCACCTGTTAGAGATGGGTTTTCCAACCTTTTCTTTCCGGGTACAACGACAATCCAAACGAGAGCCAAATACTTCTTTATTGTTCCGTATGCTTTGAAGCAGTTAGAACGAAGCTCCGAAACAAATCCAAACCGAGTTTTCAAAGCATTGGACGCTATCGAAAAGAATTGCGGACAAATATTCCTTGAACAGAACAGCAGTGAAAATGGTATTATCGGAAAGCGTTCCTTGCAGTCTGGCGGATGGGTTAAGAGAACTCCGGCGGATATTTATTGGGCAGGTATGAAACGGTATGGTATTTTTACCGGAGGTAGCTTATCACTTTCGGAGTACATAAGGATTTCCTGTGCGATGAAAGACAAAAAGACCACACTTAAAAAGCTCGGAAACAGAAAGGATAATGCAGAAGAAAATGAGTGCGATGATAAAAACGCTGGCGACTTATTCAAAATGCAGTTTTGGAAAATGCCCTTGTATTCCGATAAGTGGATGGAGAATCTGTCTATCAACCTCACAAAAGCTGAAGCGGAGTTCTTGCAAGAACAGATTATAGAAAATTGCAAGGGCAGTTTGCTTGCTTGTGTTTTTGAAATGGGTATAACTGAATTTCTTGATTGTGAATCATTCAGAGATTTAGGGGCGATTATAGATAAATTCCCTGAAGCTGTGCAGCAGGATTATTGGCTTGCCCTTGTCTTTTCGGACTTCATTTATGTAATTCGTACCGTTTATAACATCATCATTTCGGATGGACAGAATGAAGCAGCCAATGATGAATTGGAAAGGTTAAAGCCTGAACTTAAAGAGCTTGCGGATATAGATGTTGATTTCATTCTGAATAAGCTCGAAGTGTTTACGAATCCGCTTCTCAAAAAGTTCTTGAAGCAGTCGCAGGATTTAATGACTGCTGGAGATATTGAAGGACTCAAAAAGTGTATTACCAATCGAGAGGTACAGCTTAAGGGTACAAACAGAGCCAAGACCACACATCCGGGAGAATTTGATGTTAATGAGTGGATTGGTGGTGGAGAGCTTGATTATCGTTTCTTCAATGCAAGAACAATAGTCAGAGATATTTTTGAAAGCGATGGTAAGACTGATGTTAAATCCAAATAATGACAGATTAGATTACGGTCAGGTTCTTGCACCTCCGGACAAATATAGACTTGATTTTGCGATAGGAACAACATACTCGCTTGATTTGGACGCTCTTGTCGGTGCTTGCATTGCTCTCGGCTTATCGGAGGAAACTGACAGCGATTTGATGAAAAATCCGATTTGCCTTTTGGAAGCATTAAGAGCGACCGGAGATAAAGTCGCCCTGTTTTGTGAGGGTGGACAGATTCACACTCCGAATAGTGTTACTCCGCTATATATCTTACTTGAAAAAATGGTATTTCAGGTAAATACAGCAAAGCGTAGAGGAATTGCAAAGTTCCCTTCGTTTCATCCGAAATTTTGGCTGCTCAGATATGTTGACGAGCAGAACAATCCTTTGTATAGAGTAGTTGTGTTAAGCAGAAATCTGACATTCGACAGAAGCTGGGATATAACTTTCTGTATGGACGGTAAAGTGAACGGCAGAAAGACATTGAAAACAGCTCCGGTCGGGGATTTCTTGTCGTATCTTGTCGGTCAGTTACCTTCCGATGAAAATGCAAAAGCAAAACAGAAAAAGATAAGAGCAATTCAGCGTGAATTGCCGTTTGTTCATTTTGAATTGAACTCAAGGGAATTTGATGACTTTGAGTTTTTACCCGTTGGAATTAAAAGCAGTAACGGTGGATTTCACTCGACAGAGGATGAACCATTCAATCCGCTGTTCAATGATTCCTGCCACGAGGTTTTGGTTATGTCGCCGTTCCTCAGCAACTCAGTTATCCGTGAGTTCAAGGAGAGAAATACATATATCAACCACACGGACTATATGTTGTTTACAAGAGAGATGTCACTCAGTAAATTAAATGCTGAGGATTGCAGAAATTTTAGAATTTTCACAATGAAGGACGCTGTTGTAGATGGAGAGTCTGCCATTTCAGAAGATGAGCCGCAGGTACAGAAGCAGGATATTCACGCCAAAGTGTATATGGTGCGTAAAAATTCTGACTCCTATCTGTATTTAGGTTCGCTTAATGCGTCGCATAATGCTATGTTCGGTAATATCGAATTTATGATGTTGCTGAAAAGCAAGAACCGTTATTTAAATATGACAAAACTCTCCGAAGCATTATTTAATGGTTCAGAGGATAACCCATCAAATCCTTTTCAAGAGGTTTTTCTTACAAGTGAGATTGCCGTGGACGAGGAAGAAGAAAAGCAGAATTTGCTTGATGGCTACATAAAAGAGATAAACCGATTAAAGCCGACCGCAAGAGTTATCCTGAACGGCGAATACTTTGATTTGTCGGTTTGCTTTTCTGATATGATTGAAGCAGAATACAAAGTCAGTATCTCGCCTCTGCTTTCTAATAAAACCGAAATCATATCGGAAAATATACTGTTTAAGTCCTTAGCATTAACGCAGCTCTCAGAGTTTTATAAGATTTCTGTAAGCGACGGGAAAAGGACAGTTGAGCGAATCATTATTATTCCGACGGAGGGATTGCCGGAAGATAGAGAAAAAGCAGTCGTATCAAGTGTTGTTAAGGACAAAGAATGCTTTTACAGATATATTGCATTTCTTCTTGGCGACAGCTATGTGTTGGGAGCTTTGGAAGCTGCTTCATCCGCAGAGAGTTCCATAATGAATCATTCAAATTCGTCTGCCTGTCTGCCGGCTCTATATGAGAAAATGCTCCAGACGGCAGCAACAGCTCCTGAAAGATTTAAAGAGATAGATTACTTAGTGAAAGCAATATCTTCGGACGGTGTTATTCCGGAGAATTTTGAAGAACTGTATACCACATTTAAAAAGGCGGTGAAACTGGATGGCTGATGTAAATGTTGCAGGTCAGTTAGATGAAATTGAAAAACGAATTATGGCTGGACTGAAAGATTTTCAAAGAGCCACCGTTAATCGTATTGATGAATTGTATCGTGCAGGACAAATGCGTGTTTTAGTATCGGACGAAGTAGGTCTTGGAAAGACCCTGATCGCCCGTGGTACGATAGCAAAACTTGCGAAATTGCAGAAGGAGTCCGGAGATAATCTCGTCAAGGTAGTTTATGTTTGTTCCAATGCTTCGATAGCAGAACAGAACCTAAACAAACTCAGAATTACGAGTGAGCTGAAAACGGAAAGCACAAGTTCCTCCCGCTTGTCTATGCAGCATTTGAATATTTTTAAGCAGGAAAATGACACAGAGCTACTCAACCGTTACATACAGCTTATTCCTCTTACTCCTGATACATCTTTCAGAATGACGTCTGGTGCGGGTACAGTATCGGAAAGAGCATTGATGTACGCAATTTTAAGAAGAATGCCGGAGCTTTCAATGTATCGAAAAGCATTGGAAGTTGCGATGGCAGATAAAGCAGTTGGTCAGTGGGATAGTTGGGCAAGAGAGTGGTATGAAACACAGGTAAAAGAATGCGATAAAACTTCCGGTGGTAAGTACCTTGCGTATATGCTGGAGAAATTATCAGTAGAGCTGAATATGCAGGCGGACGGCGAGAATACCGTTCTTGATATGATAATCTCAATGTGCAAGCAGATTAGAAGCAACGGATATAAGCAGCAGAATAACAATGCTGTTATCGGCAAACTGAGAGTGATTTTTGCAAAAATCAGCTTAGACAAACTTGAACCTGACCTTGTAATAATGGACGAATTTCAGAGGTTCAAATATTTGATAAACTCAAACCCGGACACAGAAACGGGTATGCTTGCAAATAAGTTCTTTAATTCCAGTAAGGTCAGAATGCTCCTTCTTTCGGCAACACCGTATAAGATGTATTCAACCCTTGAGGAAATAGACGAAACACAGGTCGATGAGCATTACTCTGAGTTCTTTGATGTAATGAACTTCCTTAACATATCGGAAAATGAGAAAGCTGAGTTTAAGACGGTATGGAGCGATTACTCCGTAAAACTGAAAGAATTGTCCGATGGAGATACAACCGTTCTGTCTGCGAAAAATGCTGCGGAGGACGCAATGTATCAGCACATTTGCAGAACCGAGCGTATTTCAGCGTCAGAAAATGCGGATATAATTGATGACCAAGATGTTGCAGTTCCGCTTAGTGTTATGGAGCAGGATATTAAGTCCTATGTTCAGGCACAAAAGTTACTTGAGGATATAGGAGCTTCATTTAATGTTCCGGTTGATTATGTGAAGTCCACACCGTATCTGATGTCGTTTATGCGTGACTATCAGCTTAAACGACATATTGAAAAATACTTTGCTGACCATCCTGATGAAGTAGGCAAAGTTAATAAGGATACATTTTGGCTCAAGAGAAGAACGCTTGACCGATATGACAAAGTGCCGAATAACAATGCACGACTTGACAGAGTAATGGCACACACATTTAAAGATAACGCAGAGCTTTTATTATGGGTTCCTCCGGCACGTCCGTATTATCAGCCGCAGGGTGTATTTAAGAATGTGTCCGATTTTTCAAAAACACTTGTATTCTCATCGTGGGAAATGGTTCCCCGAATGATTGCAGGTCTATTATCTTACGAAGCTGAAAGAAAGACGGTTGGAAAACTGGCAAAGGCAAACGAGGATAAAGAAGCACATTATTTCTATACCGGAGAAAAGCGTTACCCCTCTGCACGCTTGAATTTTTCTGTGAGCAATGGAACACCTAACGCAATGACTCTATTTTGCTTGATGTACCCGTCGCAGTTCCTTTCAAGATGTTATGACCCGATTGATTGTATCAATAGAGGACTTACACTTAGGGAAATTGAGAAAGAAATCAAGGGTAAGATAGCAGATAAACTTGCAAAATACGAAACTACGACTTCGGGTGTGCAGGATAAACGCTGGTATTATATCGCTCCATTCTTACTTGACGGAGCTGGGTATGTTACTACTTGGCTGAACAGCGACAGCGAATTGACCTCTTATGATGATGAAGATGAAAAGACCAAACGACAGAAAGGTTTTCTTACCCATTTACAAGCACTTAAAGAGCTTTATTATGAAACGGATTACGGAAGAAAGTGCAATCTTGGTAAAAAGCCGGACGACCTTTTAGATGTACTGACTGATATGGCAATCGCTTCTCCTGCGATTGTAATTAACCGAACCTATCAGACCTATTGTAAAAAGGGCGAATCTTTTCCGAGCTTTCTGCCAAGTCAGATAGCTAAAATTTTCATCAATCGAATGAATACTGCGGAATCTACAGCTACGGTTGAATTGGCTTGCGGAAAGAAGTCGGATGACGCTCATTGGCAGAATCTCCTTACCTACTGCAAGCAAGGAAATCTGCAAGCAATGTTTGATGAGTACGCTCATCTGATTACAAACGGATTGGACGCTGATAACAACTTAATCGGTAATTTACATCATTCCATTGCAACTTCGATGGATGTTAGAACAACGATTTATACCGTAGATACTTTTAACAGCTTCAAAGCAAGAGCCAATGGAGGAAAGGATAAAGCCACGGCACTTCGCTCTCACTTTGCGGTTGCCTTTACAAAGGGCGATGGAAAAGAGAAAGACGCAGACCGAAAGAAAGTAATCAGAAATGCGTTCAACTCTCCGTTCAGACCGTTTGTTCTGGCGTCCACTTCTATCGGACAGGAGGGGTTGGATTTCCACAACTATTGCCGACGAATTGTTCATTGGAATCTGCCGTCTAACCCGATTGATTTGGAACAGCGAGAAGGAAGAATAAACCGCTTCGAGTGTTTGGCTATCCGACAGAACATAGCCAAGAGATACGGTACGGTAGCGTTCAAGAAGAACATTTGGAAAGAAATGTTTGATGAAGCGGCAAAGGTCGAAAATGGTGGCGAGGGTTCAGACCTGATTCCGTTTTGGGGGCTTACTGAAAAGGAAGATATGGTAAGGATTGAGCGAATAGTTCCGATGTATCCATTCAGCAGAGATGAACTGGCATACGAAAGACTTATCAAAATACTTTCACTCTATCGTCTTACATTAGGACAGGCTCGTCAGGAAGAATTGTTAGAGTACATTTTTAAGAATTGTGATGACTTGGATGAGATGAAGAATTACTTTATAAACCTGAGTCCGTATTATAAAAAGCACTAAGGAAGGAGGGCGAAGAATATGAATCTTATGAATTGTTCCGTTAAACATATCTCTTGGGGAATAGGAACGGTTACAGAGCAAAAAGACAACTACATTAAAATCATTTTTGGGGTTGGAGAAAAACAGTTCGTTTATCCGGACGCATTTGAGAAGTTCTTAAAATGCGAAGATACAAATATGCAAAGTCAAATCGAAGAAGAACTTGCTCTGAAAAAGCAGCAGGAAATCCAGAAACAACAGGAACGGCAGCAGAAAATTGAAGAAATCTCTCGTACAGTTCCGGTTGTGAATACTCGCAATGGAAAAAGGAAAAACTATCCGAAAGAAAACATCGCTTTCAAATGCAATTACTGCGATGGCGGAAAAGACCAAAATGGTATCGGATATTTATGTGCTTGCAGTGATGAGCTGATAGGATACAACATCGAGGTGGCTCAGCATAGTTGGTGCTGTAATGAGGAAGCTCCTTGCAGCCAGTATTATGATGGTATCATTGACCGTGAAACCTTGGATGAGCAAAATGATGACGGTGGCTTTGTATGTTATGAAAGTCAAATGCTCAGGAACTGGGCAGCTTTTGCTGGATTTGTACTTACCGGAGAAAATAAGCAGAAACCGATGAAGTTGAGTAAAGTTCAGATTAACAGCTTGGCGATTTTAACATCGAGAGAGCCGTATGCTCCGGAAAAGGATAGGTTTGTTTTCGGTGTGTTTCTTGTGGATGAAGCCTATGAAGGCGATAATCGTGATGAAGGCTATGTTACTACCTCATCAAAATATAAGATAAGTCTTACGCAAAAAGAAGCAAAGAAAATCTTATTTTGGAACTACTATCATAATGAGAACTCTCCTGAAAAAGTAGCTTGGGGTCAGGGTTTACATAGATATATTACAGATATTCAGGCGGCGAGCGTTCTATATGATATTTGGAAAGTAAAAGCAGGAACAAAAGACGAAGAACTGGCAAAGAAATTTCTTGACCACTTCTGCAAAATCAATGCTATAAAGTTTGATGACCTGCCTGTGTTGGAGGGTGCATTAACGAGATAAATACGAATAGCAGGTAGCAAGGAACTATTTAGAATAATTTGGAAGGGTGGCTGTTATGACGACATTAGAAAAGCGTTTTGAACAAGATATGATTAGTATATATACGACTGCAAAAAAAGAATGCGGATATAATGCTAACCGTTTTCTACAAATGATTGGAGCTAAGGGCGGCTTGGCAACAGCAAAACAGTTGATAGGAAAACCCGGCGGGACGGATGGATTTACAACACTTTGGGAACACGGGCGTTTAGATTTATCGGTAGAGGCTTATGTGTTAAAGCCTGAATATGCTGAATTATTTACTGAAGATGAGAAAAATATGTGTCGAGACCGTTTACTGCAATTTGGATATGAAATTAACTAAATTCATCTGCACAAGTTAAACAGAAGGGATGACGACATATGAAAAACATTGATAAATACAGAGGTTGTCTTATCGGTGGAGCAGCAGGCGACGCATTAGGCTATGCAGTTGAATTTCTTGATGACGCTGCTATCTTCAGCAAGTATGGTGAGAATGGTATTACCGAATACTCACTTGTAAATGGTGTGGCGGAAATATCTGATGATACACAAATGACTTTATTTACTGCTAACGCATTGCTTCTTGGAACAACAAGAGGTATGACCCGTGGAATTATGGGGAGCTATCCAAGCTATATTTCGCTGTGCTATAAGGAATGGCTTCGTACTCAGTATGAACAATTTTCGCTAAATGAGGAATATTCTTATACTTGGCTTATCAATGTTCCTGAATTATTTGCTCGGAGAGCACCCGGTAATACCTGTATATCAGCTATCGAAAATGGTGCGAATGGAACACTTGAAGAACCGATAAACCGTAGTAAAGGTTGCGGAGGTATTATGCGTGTTGCTCCAATCGGTTTATATTTTGAGGGCAAAAGATATTCTGTTTCTGAAATAGACAAGATAGGAGCAGAAACGGCAGCACTTACTCACGGACACGAGCTTGGATATATTCCGGCAGCAGCTTTAGTTCATATCCTACACATTTTATCTCATAATGAAGATGTGAAAATGCTCGACGCTGTTTTAGATATGAAAAAAGCAATTAGCAGAGAGTTTGTAAATGCAAAACATCTGTCTGAACAGATTGCATTGATTGATAAGGCAATTGACCTTGCAAACGAAGATGTGGATGATTTAGAAGCTATAAGAGAGCTTGGTCAAGGATGGGTTGCAGAGGAAACACTTGCGATAGCTATTTATTGTGCGTTGAAGTATTCTGATGATTTTGATAAAGCACTCATTGCTTCGGTCAATCACAGCGGAGATAGTGATTCAATTGGAGCTGTAACAGGTAATATATTAGGAGCATATTTAGGTCTTTCAGGTATCCCTGAAAAATATTTGGAGAACCTTGAATTAAAGAATGTAATTCTTGAGTTGGCTGATGATTTATTCAACGATTGCAAGATTACAGAGTATGGCTCATATCACGATGAGATATGGGAACAGAAATATATTTACAAGACTTACAGACCTAAAAGGTAGAAATGGAAAAAGAAAGGAGCGTAAAATGGCTAAGAACCGTACTTACATTGCAATAGATTTAAAGTCCTTTTACGCTTCTGTCGAGTGCAGGGAGCGTGGACTTGACCCGCTTACGACTAATCTTGTCGTTGCGGATAAGAGCCGAACTGAGAAAACAATCTGTCTTGCTGTTTCTCCCTCGCTCAAAACCTACGGTGTTCCCGGCAGACCGAGATTGTTTGAGGTCGTGCAAAAGATAAAAGAAGTTAATAATACCCGAAGGTGGAAAGCACCAAATCATACATTTGCTGGTTCGTCTGATGACAGTACAGAATTAAATGCAAATCCGGCATTGGAGATTGATTATATCGTTGCACCACCTCGTATGGCATACTATCTGGAGTATAGTACCAAGATATACAGTGTTTACTTGAAATACATTGCTCCGGAAGATATTTTCCCTTACTCGATTGATGAAGTATTCATAGATGCAACCAATTATCTGAACACCTATCAGATGACTGCAAGGGAACTTGCCATGACGATGATACAGGATGTTTTGAAAACAACTGGAATCACAGCAACAGCCGGAATCGGCACGAATATGTACTTGTGTAAGATTGCGATGGATATTGTGGCAAAGCATATTGAGCCAGATAAGGACGGTGTGCGAATTGCCGAATTGGATGAAATGTCTTACCGCAGACAGCTATGGAATCATAGACCGCTTACAGATTTCTGGAGAGTTGGTAAAGGCTATGCAAAGAAACTGGAAGAACATGGACTTTTTACTATGGGAGATATTGCAAGGTGTTCCATCGGAAAGTCGAATGAACTGTATAACGAAGAGCTACTCTACAAGTTGTTTGGAATCAATGCGGAACTTCTGATTGACCACGCTTGGGGATATGAACCTTGTACGATGGAGCAGGTCAAAGCCTATAAGCCGGAAACCAATAGTGTATGTTCAGGACAGGTACTTCACTGCCCGTATGATTTTGATAAAGCAAAATTAGTTGTAAAAGAAATGACTGACCTTATAGTACTCGATTTAGTAGACAAGGGACTTGTTACTGACCAGATTGTATTGACCATAGGGTATGACATAGAAAATCTGACAGACCCAGACCGAAGCAGAAAATATAAGGGAGATGTCACAATTGACAGATATGGAAGAAGAGTTCCTAAACACGCTCACGGAACAACAAACCTGAAAAGGCAGACATCATCAACAATGCTGATAACAGATGCTGTGATGGAACTGTATGACAGAATCGTGGATAAAAATCTGCTTATCAGAAGAATTAACATTACAGCGAACAGGCTTGTAGACGAGAACTCAGCAAAGAAAGAAGAAAAATATGAGCAGCTTGACCTTTTTACGGATTATAAGGCAAAAGAACAGGAGCAAGTCAAAGAAGAAGCAGCTTTAGAGCGTGAAAAGCGTATGCAACAAACAATGCTTACGATAAAAAAGAAGTTTGGGAAGAATGCCATCTTGAAAGGAATGAATCTTCAGGAGGGAGCGACAGCCAAAGACCGTAATGAACAGATAGGTGGACACAAGGCGTAGAAAAATAAAGTATATGATTAAGGAAACAGAATATGAGATGGATATATGAACTTTCGTGGCTGTGGAAATCAATAGGGATATTTATTCTGATTGTTGCCATATGTGAGTGGTGTGCAGCTTTGATTTACAAAGGAATGAAGAAGCATTACGGAGTGAAAGCGGTAATAAGTGTTGCAATCGTAGCAGTCATTTTATCTGCCATTTGCATTTTCATGCTCGCACGGACACCTATGCCACTGTAAATGGAGGAAGATTATGGAGAATCAAGACAATCACAGATATGATGATATTATCAATCTGCCAAATCCAACTTCAAAGAAACACCCTCGTATGTCCCTTTATGACAGAGCAGCACAGTTTTCGCCTTTTGCGGCACTTACTGGACACGAAGCAGCTATTAAGGAAACGGCAAGACAGACGGATGAAAAATTGATGTTGAGTGATGAAGTCATAGCAGAATTGAATGAAAAGCTAAATCTAATTGCTGAAACCATCGGTACACAACAAAGGGTTAGAATCACTTATTTTGTACCGGATAATAAAAAAGCTGGGGGAGCATACATTACCTGCTCCGGTTGTGTAAAGAAGTTTGATGAATATGAACATACAGTTATTATGGAAGATAAGACAGTCATCCCGATTGAACAGATAAGTGATATAGATGGAGAAATGTTTGGAGATATGTATTAGTAGTTGGAAAGGACAACAATGGAAACAAAGCCAAGGATTTTATACCTACAAAAGATTTTACTGGAAAGAACTGATGAAGAAAATCCTCTTTCCACAACACAGTTAATCAATATATTGAATGATGAATACGGAATATCTGCACATAGAACAACGGTTACGAAAGATATTGCTGCACTTCAGGAGTTTGGAATGGATATTGTTACTATCCACTCTACTCAGAGCAAATACTTTGTAGCCAGTCGTAAGTTTGAATTGCCGGAACTGAAACTGCTGATAGATGCAGTAGAGTCATCGAAGTTCATTACGAAGAAGAAAAGCGAAACGCTGATTAAGAAGATACATACGATGACCAGTCCGGGGCAGGTGGCAAAGCTGAAGCGTAATAACTATGTGGTCAATCGCATTAAGCCGGATAATGAGCAGATATATTATATTATTGATGCTATAAACGATGCCATCAACGCAGGTAAACAGATTTCTTTCCAGTATTACGATTATACCGGATTAAAGAAAAAGGTTCTGAAGAATAAGGGCGAGATTTATAAGCTGAGTCCGTATAAACTTCTCTGGTGTGGGGACTATTATTATGTTCTCGGATATTCTGAGAAGAAAAGCAAGGTTATCAATTTCAGGGTAGACCGTATTGCTTCCAAGCCGGAGATATTGGATAAAGATATTATTCCTATGCCTGATGATTTTGATATTGAGAATTACACAAAGGAAGTTTTCTTTATGTTTTCAGGCGAAAAAGTCCTTGTGGATTTACGATGTGATAACAGCTTGATGAAAACAATGGTTGACCGTTTCGGAGAAGATGTGACAACCCTTGCGTATGATATGACTTCTTTCAGGGTACAGACCGAAGTATCAGCCAGTCCGACCTTTTTCGGGTGGGTGTTTGGCTTTAATGGCAAGGTACAGATACTTGCACCGGAAAGTGTAAAAGAACAGTACAGACAGATGATTGCACAAGCCGATGAGGGTATGCAGGAAAAAGAAAACAAAGGACAGGAAATCTAACACTCCAAAGCATATGATGTCAAGAAACGGCAGAATCTTCCCGCAAAGCTCGCAGCATGAATATGCCAAGGGCGTGGAGTTTGAAGTTTATCCGTCTGCGGATACAACCGCCCCCAAACTATCGTTGTGAAATTTGGGTAGCCGTGAACGAAAAAGCCAAGTAATAAGGACAGCAACTGCGAGTTGCTTGTTTGAGATAATGCGTGAGACTATAATAAAGGTGTAAGGGAGGTACTGCATAATGGATACAAAACAGGTTATACTTGAACTTCGTACTCAAAAGGGAATGTCGCAGGATGAGCTTGCAGAAAAAGTTTTTGTAAGTCGTCAGACAGTTGTGGAAATAAAAAATGATCTGATAAGAACGATGGGAGAATGTCGTGATGTGACAGACCAATATCAAACCGGACGAAGTGCATATTTGCGACTGGGACAATTATTTATGAGATTATTTGCTGGATTGCTATAAGAATCTGATGAAACGACCTTTCAAAAAACAGTTGATTTAGAAGTTAACTGTTTTTGAAAGGCCGTTTTTGCTATATCTAACAGTCTGTTGTACAAAGAAGATTTTGCATGGATGAAAAAACAAACCTTGTTGAGGTTAAATTGAGTTTTCCATTGTATTGTATTGCTAATGAATAAGAATAAGAAAAAGAACAGACAATGCTGAATGCTCTGGAAACAAGAATATCTGAGTATAGTATGTAAGTTCGTAACAGAATGAAAGGAGCGATTCAAATGAGCAATTTGGAAAATTATATGAAACAGCAAGCAATTTTTTGTGAACAAAATGATAGCATTAGTAAGAATCTGTATTCAGAGTATGGTGTAAAAAGAGGCTTACGAGATGAAAAAGGCCAAGGTGTGTTGACGGGGCTTACAAATATTTCTGATATAAAAGCTTTTGAATATCGTGATGGAGTAAAGAGTCCATGTGATGGCGAGTTATCTTATCGTGGTTATAATATAAAAGATTTAGTAACAGGAAGTAAAGGAAAAAGGTTTGTCTTTGAAGAAGGAGCATATCTTCTTTTATTCGGAGAATTGCCAACTGATACACAGTTAATGGAATTTCAGGGAAGACTATCTGATTGTATGGAACTACCAACTAACTTTACCAGAGATGTCATTATGAAAGCACCTACATCAGATATTATGGGTTCTATGACTCGAAGTATTCTTACATTGGGCTCTTACGATAAGGAGAAAGAAAGTCTTGAAATTCCGAATGTGCTAAGGCAGAGTATGCAGTTGATCGCAGCATTTCCTATGTTAGCAGTATATGCATACCATGCTTATTGTCATTATGAAAAAAACGAAAGTATGTATATTCATAGACCTGAAAAAGATTTATCTATTGCTGAAAATTTCCTGCGCCTATTAAGACCAGATACAAAATTCACAGAACTGGAAGCAAGAGTACTGGATATAGCATTATTGTTACATATGGAACATGGTGGTGGTAACAATTCTACATTCACTACACGGGTAGTAACATCTTCAGGTTCAGATACTTATTCTGTTATTTCAGCAGCAATGTCATCCTTAAAAGGAAAAAAACATGGCGGTGCAAATCTGATGGTAATGAATATGATGGATGATATTAAAAGTCATGTGAAAGATTATGAAGACGAAGAGGAAATTGCATCATATCTGAGTAAGATTTTGAAGAAAGAAGCGTTTGATCAGAAAGGACTTATTTATGGAATGGGACATGCTGTATATTCTATTTCCGATCCGAGAGAAAGGGTGTTCAAAGGCTTTGTAGAACAACTCGCAAGGGATAAAGGACGTGAGAAAGATATGACCCTTTATAACAATATTGAGAAGATTGCACCTAAGTTGATTGCAAAGCAGCGTCAGATATTCAAAGGAGTAAGTCCTAATATAGATTTCTATAGTGGTTTTGTGTATGACATGTTGAATATTCCAAGAGAATTGTACACGCCATTATTTGCGATAGCAAGAATTGCTGGTTGGAGTGCACATCGCCTGGAAGAATTGATAACTACAGATAAGATCATTCGCCCGGCATATAAGAGTCTAGTCAGCAAAAAAGAATATATAGAAAGAGAGGAACGATAATATGGGAGCAGGAACCAGTGCAGAGGAGTTTTTTTTAAAGAGCATCAATGTTGAAAGCATATTTGAATTTGTCGAAAGAACAGATTATTTGTTCCTTTATAGTATAAAGGAATGTGTTGAAAAATCAGACTGTCATGAAGGAGTATATCTTTCAGAAGTGGCAGAATACATGAAATTATCGATTCCAGAAACATCTAAGATGGTAAAAAGTCTTGAAAATAAAGGATATATTATCTGGAAATTAGATGAAAAAAAAGAAAGAACGTACCTTGTTTTGACGAACAAGGCAATTGAATTAAGTAATTGTCAGAAAGAAAAAATGATAGAAGCTTATGAAAAAATCATATCGAATATACAAGAAGATGACCTGGCAGTTACACGGTGTACATTGAGAAAAATCCGACAGCTTATGGAAGAAATAAAATAGTGATTAATACAACGGAGTAAGAAAAGCTCCTTCATATATTAGAATAAAAATATGACTGTTTCTTTAAAAAGAAGCCTGTCATATTTTTTTATGAAAAATAAATTTTGTTGAGGTTAAATTGAGATTGACTTTGTATTGTATAAGTATGAAATAAAAAGGAATCAGGTGATGTACAATGAAAAAGCATAAAATATGTAAAATCCTTCTTGTTATACTGGCAATTTTTTTATGTGTGGCTTTTTATGAATTGCTCGGAATCTGCGTTGCATATAAAAAGCAGCCGGAAGTGTCCAATACAACCAAAAAAGAAACAAAAAATGGGTCATGGAACGAATGCAGTGAAAATACAGAACGGGCAGTAATCATAGAAAAGAATCCAGAAGCGCTTTTACAAAGAGTGCGTTTGATCAAGAATGCAAAAAAGGAAATTATTCTTTCTACTTTTGCATTTCAATCCGATGAAAGTGGAAAATTGATTTTAGGAGCACTGCATGATGCGGCAGACAGAGGTGTACATATTCGTCTGTTAGTAGATGGAATGGAGAGCTGGATTGATATGGAAGGAAATCCGTATTTCTATGGATTATCTTCCCATGAGAATGTTGAAATTAAACTGTATAATAAGGCCAATCCGTTGAAACCGTGGAAAATGATGGGTAGAATGCATGATAAATATTTGATTGCAGATGGAAAGAGATATATTCTTGGGGGAAGAAATACATACAATTATTTCCTGGGTGATTTTCCGGGACATAAGAACTATGACAGAGACGTGTTAGTGGTTTGCGATGAACCTGAGAAAGAAAATTCAGTTAACCAGTTGTTAGAGTATTTTGAAACGATATGGGAACAAGAAGACAGTGGTTATTTTCATGACAATAAAAAACTGGCAAATAGAAAATCTGTAAAGAACGCAGTTTTAGAGCTGCA
>OHME01000121.1_pt1 | contig 68528 bp, 42 predicted proteins | sample 1569201 | NCBI WGS metagenome assembly OHME01 (sample SAMEA3879587, study PRJEB24766) | human gut metagenome | biome: human-associated habitat; feature: feces | place: USA | collected 1985/1987
AACAGGTAAAGCAGCACCGCTTGAAAGAGCCGGACAAATCGAAATACGAGATTTATAACGCTGTAAAGAATGAAATCGGGAAGTCCAAGAACTGGCAGCAGTTACAGAAGCGGTTGGCGGAAAAGGGTATCACTATCCAATTCAAGCACAAGGGACAAACGAGCGAGATACAGGGCATTTCTTTTTCCAAAGGCGATTACACGTTCAAGGGTTCGGAGATAGATCGCACTTTCAGTTTCTCCAAACTGGATAAATGTTTTGGGAATGCAGGATTGAATACAGCTGGAAACCAACGGCACACAGTCTTTACATCCATTCGTGAACCATTGCCGACGCCGGGCAAGACTGAAAGTCCTTTGATAACTGGCTCGCTCGGTCTGTTTTCTGCTTCATCGCCCCCTATGAATGAAGAACCTAATTTCAATTTGAGAAAGAAGAAGAAAAAACAATTAAAACTGTAATTGAATGGAGGAAAATTTGATTTTAGAGGGGCTTCTCTCAATGGTTACGGAACTGAAAGAGAAGCAGAAAGCACAGGTTGTACCAGCCAGCCGGGAGGAAACCATCGAACGGCTGGATGCAATCGAACGGGTATTGTCGGAATTGCAGAGTAACCCGGCTGTTCCCGAAAAGGAATTGCAGGCTGTTCAAAACCAGCTTGCCGACATAAGAAAAGCGGAACAGGAGCAACAGCAATCCATTGGAGAAGTGAGGAAGTATGTAACAGCTACCTACCATTGTTTGAAAGAAATGCTGGATGCACTGGATTCTTACCGTGTGAAACACGCAACCAAAAAGAGAGAACCCGTACCAACATCGCTTTCCCGGCAGATTTATGGTAGGCTTTCCTCTTGGGTACGTCCGAAAGCGTTTCTCTTTTTGGCAGGGCTGGTTATTTGTTTCGTTTCATTGTTCTTGAATGTCCGTTTGGTTGTACGGATGCAACGGTTAGAGGACAACGATATGAAGTACCGCTATATCCTGATGAAAGGAAAAGCGGACGGTAGCAGTCTTGATTTGCTGGAAATGAAATTTAGCTGGGAACGGGATAACGCTTTCATCCGAAACCTGACCGATTCAGTGAAAGGTTTTGAACAACGTAGCAGGAAGCAGGCGGAAGCGTTGGAACGGGCAAGGTTGCTGAACGAGCAAGCCGAGCAGTTGAAAAAGGAAGCCGACAAATTAGGCAAACCATAGACCAAAGTAAAGCCGGAGCAGAACCGCCCTGCCCCGGCTTTCATGTTCACTTCTTTTTCTTTGTGCAGTGTTCTTTCTCAAACTGGCGCAGCGTGGTAATGCTGAACCTTTCCTTAATGAACTCCCGGACATCGGAAGCCTTGTAATACACTTTCCCGCTGATTGTGAAGTACGGCAGCGCACCGATAGCCCGGTAGCGTTGCAGGGTCTTGATACTTATTTTGAACAGCAAACACAGGTCTTGATTATCCAGCAGGTTATCATCTTCGGGCAGCACCTTGTCTGCATTGCGCAACACCCGTATATCCTTGCAAAGTTCTTCCAGTTTGGCGTACAGTTTTTGCATCCATACGCTGAAATCGTCATTCTCTATATACATAATCGCTTCATATTTCAGATTATACCTTTTTGAATTGATGAAGCAAAGTTCAGAAAACGGACGCAAAGAAATTACAGGGGAACTAATGGAGTCCCCTATAAAACAATCATAAGTTACTGGCTATCTGTACCCTTTCTTTTCATGTTCCTTTCGGATGAGTTCTGCCAGTCCATCAAGAAATTCAGTGAGTTTGCCCGGTTTACGCTTTATCACGTCCTCATGCTTTTGGTGGCAGTCGCTTATTTTGATGTTGAACAGCCATTCAAAGGCTTTAGCCAAGTCCACCAAATAGGCAGGCTTACCGTTCTGATAAACGATGTTTTTAGTGAGGAACAGACCACTTATCACTTCCATAATGTTGATGAGGGTTGTTTTGTCAGCGAGATAGAGAGGGGAAAGGTTTTGTTTTTCAATCCGCTGTTTGAGTTGTTCTGGGTATTTGACACGCCATTCGATAAGGCGTATTTCGGTGTTCAAAAGTCCTATCGCTTCGTCAATTAGATGCAAATAGGACATTTTTTTCTTGCTCAAACTGCACACGGTACGATTTAAGACGGTGCAAGCCAAAAGAGAAATAGCGCAGTAATACACTATAATCCTGTTCGTTAATACTGAAATTGGCTACATGGATAGCCAATTCATTGATAGCTTCTGCCAACTCGGATACAGAAACTTTGCGCTGTAAGCATTCCGGCAATAGCCGAAAAAATCTTTCGTCTAATAAATCTTTCATCATAACGATAAACGTCAGGAATTAAACATGTTTATTAATATTGTTCTTCCTTATTTGGAAATTTACTTTGTTTTACATCTGATATATAATTGCTTACAGCATCCGATATGACAGTATGCAAATCTGCATATAATCGTAAAAACTTAGGATGGAAACCCTTGTTTTTCCCTAACATATCATCTATGACTAACACCTGCCCATCACAATCTGCACCGCCACCTATCCCGATTGTAGGTATCGATATTTCAGAACTTACTTGTGCTGCAAGCGTTGCAGGAATTTTTTCTAAAACAATTCCAAAACATCCTGCTTCTTCAAGCAAATGGGCATCTATTACCAGTTTACGGGCTTCTTCTTTTTCTTTAGCACGTATTCTATAGTCGCCAAATCTATTGATATATTGGGGAGTTAATCCTAAATGTCCCATAACAGGAATGCCAACCTTTATGATTGCTTTTACTGTTTCTATGATTTCTTCCCCACCTTCCAGCTTTAATGCGTCACATTGGCTTTCTTGTATTATCCGAACAGCATTTTTAACCCCATCAATAGGATTAGTATAAGAACCAAAAGGCATATCACAAATTACCAAAGCATGTTTAACGCCACGTACAACCGATTGGGCATAAAGTATCATTTGCTCTAATGTCATGGGGATTGTGGTTGCATATCCAGCCATTATATTAGAAGCAGAATCTCCTACGAGAATAGAATCTATACCAACTTCATCTAAAATCTTGGCTGTCGTGTAATCGTAGGCTGTTAACATGCTTATTTTTTCCCCTTGTTTTTTCATTGATACAAGGGATTGAGCCGTTATCTTTTTATTAGAATCTGTATATGTAGACATTTGTGTACAAGAATATTGAATGAATTTATAAATAGTCCTCTCTATGTGGTGTGAATACATCAATAACTTCACCACTTGTTATCACTTCAAAGGAATGGGGTATGTTACCTGGTATTGCATAGCTGTCCCCCGAATGAAGCAACACATCAATGTTCTCATTCGGCATTTCCACTTTCAGACGGTATTCGCCTGATATGACATATCCGCATTGTTCATGTGGATGCTGATGTGTGGTAGCAAAATTACCTTTCACATAGTTCATTTTTGTAACCATAGACTTTTCACCTACGGCTAAAGAATCTAATGAAACGCCTTTGAATGTCTTCTTCAAGGCTTCTTCTTTTCGTACTACTACTTTTGTTTCCATTTTTTGATATATAAATGTGATATGTATGAATACTTACGGCTATGGTACATCCAATAATAAAAGGCATTGCATGCAACATCAATCCATATGCAACATATATGGTATTTGCACAGAGTGCCATTATTCTTAAATGTATTATATTCTTCATCGTCATGGACGACAAGTTTAGAATCAATCCCAAATAACCTATAATATCTGTCATTGTGTTTGGCATGAATATCTGTTCTAATTCATTTTAATACAAGTTCCATTTGTATGTTTCCTCTTTCGTATGCCGGATGATATTCTGCAAGTTCCTTGAATCCTAATTTTCTGTATGTGTGGATGGCTGGTTTAAGCAGTGTATTGCTTTCGAGAAACAGCATTTTCGCTCCCATAGCCTTTGCCTTGTCTATAACGGCTTTGCAAAGTAGCGTACCGATACCTTTTCCTTGTACATCAGTACTGACTGCAAGTTTTGCCAACTCGTAGTCATATGCGGGACTATCCATTTTGCAAAGGGCACATACTCCGACTGGAGTGTTTTTGTAAGTAGCCACAAAAATAAATCCACCTTTATCTATGATATATTCCTGCGGATGGTTGAGATATTCTAAGTCGTGCGGCTCTACTTTCCAATGCTGGGTAATCCAGTTTTCATTCAATGATTTAAATATATCCCTGTGGCATGGCTCATATGGTATGACCTTTATATCATCTTTTTCTCGTATTTTTCGTGCCTCTTTGACCCGTTGTAGGAGACTTTTTTCAGAAAGCAGTTCTTCCCATTCACCGATGGCACGCCACAAATCGTTACGAGTATTCTTAGATATGCTTTCAACTGCAGTCGCTACATCCTTACATGCTTCTGTCAGCATGGCTGCTGTTTTCATTCCTTTATTTGAAAGAGCTATAAAATTTCGCCTTTTATCTTCTTTGTCCTCTGCCCCTTTGACAAGCCCTTTCACAGCCATTTCCCTCACCATATTACTTACGGAAGGATGGGTATGCCCTATTTCCTTTGCAATGCCTGTAATCGTTTTCTTTTCTCCGTCAGACAAGACAAAAAGAATAGGAAACCATTTCGGTTTGATGTCAATACCATATAACTCATAAATCCGGCTTGCGTCAGCCGTCACTGTGTCTGTCAGCATACGTAATCTGCTGCCAATAGCCATTTTACCTGTTTTATCAAAAAAATCCATATTCATAATGTTATTAGAAACATAATTGATTACGCAAATGTAGACTGCTTTTTTCATACATGCAAATTTTTCAACTTATAATCGTATAAAATAGTTTAGTTTGTACTTTTGTCTATATATCCAAAACGAACTAAACCTATTTCTATTGACAGCAAAATAAATGTGCTGGCGAAAAGAGAAATAGTCTTTTTCTTTTCGCCAATTTTGCTTTTGTGGTTGGTGGTCTTTTGTTACCTTTGCACATGAAGCCCACCACTAAGCGAATTTCTTCGTTTTTTTTGTTACTATTTTGTTACCAACTATTAGTGACTGGTGGGTTTATTTATTGATAATCAGATATATATGGAAAAGAATATATAATTGGTGGCAAAACATAAGTCAAAAAGAAAGAGGGTGCTAATTGAAAACGCCCTCTTCTTTCGCTTGCAACGCTATTTTAACAAGACTACTTAGAAACTTTATGAGAACCTGATGAAATATCAATTCCTATTTTGAATACGGTGCTCTCTTTCCACACCTGTTCTAAATCTGTCATAGATTCAATATTCAACATGGTTCTAATGTATTTACCAACCGGACTTCCCAATATCTTTATATCCAAACCATCTATCAAAGCATCCAATTCCGGCAACAATGGATAAATAAGCGGCATCAGCATATCAAAAAAATCTTTATCGAGATACACATAAATGTTATCTATTGTAACTCCATCGGATACAGTAATCTCAGATATTTCATAATTCAACGGGAAGCCATCCAAAAGATAACCCACTAACTTTTCAACATCTGCATCCGAAATCTTTGTAAGATCCAACTTGGACAAAATTCCTTCGCTACCGAGATTTCCTAAAAGTCCAGACAAGAGGGCCTTTATTTCAGCACCTTTCATTCCTCTTAATCCTTCCAGAATCTCCGTTAAAGCAACCGTATTTTTAGTATCAGCACCATCTTGATTTTCCATAATCTTATTGATAATGCTTGAGAGATTCAATACAAGATTGATATGGTCGCCGCTAACATACCAATAAGCAAAATTTGTCGGAGAAGTCACCCAGGAAACATTGCTCGTAGAAGGCAAACTTGACAATATACCTTTAACAATATCAGCTGTTTCAATATTGATTTCTTGTGCATAATCAGCTACAATATTCCCGTCTGCCTTGAACTCTACATCTTTTAGCAGTTTCACCATCACAGCCGACAAAATTCCACTGCCCAAATTGCTAATATTATCAGCTGTTTTACCTCCACTATAAGTTGAAAGTAAATTTATCTTGGCAGGTGCATAAGGTCTCCTTTTCACATCAGTTCCCGTGGTAGTGTAAAGCTTATCACAAAGCAACCACTTCTTCACCAAATCCCCTGAAGTTTCCGTCGTCACTTCAACTTTAGCTTTACCATCCATAGTTATATTACCATTAACTTTCACAGCAATGGAACTAACCAATTCAGATACTACTTTTGTTGTCGGAACAGAGGCCGTCCCCTGATACTGAAAGAGCCCACCTGTTTGTTCTGTAACAACTACATCAATCTCAATCTCATTGACACCTCTGATTGCTTTAGTCAAAGTCAGCACCCCATTATTTTCATCTACCATAGCTAATTTGACACTTGCACCTACTTGCGGTAAAGTATTTGTTGTCAAAGCCAAGTTTCCGGCAGAAATTTCTTGTGTAGGCAGCTTTTTCCAGTTTGGTTTGTCCTCATCACTACAAGCAGTAAACATACCCATAAAACAAATCAATGCAAATAAGTAAAGCAAATTTTTCTTCATATTTTTAATAGTTTCAGTTTATTGAAAGCCCCTAAAAGGGCCATAAAATCTCTTTAATTTAAAGGGCGAAGTACGCTTAAAAAGAATAAAGATACAAGATCTTTTCTATGGAAAAGATGTTCTGATTTAAAGAAAAATCGAGTAATCCACAACTCATCCTGCCCCCTGATATATAGAGAGTTCTCTCTATCAAATTGGAAAGAGAGAACTCTCTATATAGCTATGGAACTACTTCAAAATACAGCTCCATGAATCAGTTTACTTCGCAATCAAATCCAATCCCAAATTAAATTCAGAGGTTTGAGCAGAAAGATTCCAATAGTTACCAATCAACTGCACAAATATTCCTGCAGCCTTAGCTTCTTCCGGCAATATGCCAGAGGCAGCCAAAGCATCCCAAATATAAGTAAAATCAGATGCATAAACAGGATCCCCCCAAGCATCAACTTCTCCCGTATTGGTCATTTTGAACAACGGGTCGAATACATCCTTATCTAAATATAAATATGTATGTCCATCTTTTGAAACCGGTACCATAGGAAAACCATTCTTAACCATACCCAGCAAATGCTCAAAAGAAGCATCACTAACCTTGTCTAAATCAAATCCAACAGTCTTCAAAAGTTCTTTAATCATAGCCGGCTGACCGTTCAACACTTGTTCTATGATTCCACTAAGATTACCCATATTTTCGCCTCCGACTGTAGCTAAAATGGAAGCAATATCAAGTTTTACATAAATTTTGCCATCTTTCGGGAACCAATAGGCCAAATTTTTAGGTGAAGTTGTCCAACCACTTTCCGCTACTAAATCCTTAATTGTATTTTGTGCAGGAAAAGCACCGGACATGATGACTCCCATCATCCAACTCGCTTCAAAAACTATATTGGGCTTAGCAACATAATCGGCAGTAATATTACCATCCGCAGACAAAGTTACACCATGCAAGGTCTGTGGCAGCAAAGCTCCTCCCAAACATCTGAACAAGCCAGTCATTAGGTCAACATATTCTTCCGGTTTTTCCGTTACTACACCCTCTTCCATTACATTTGCTTTCCAAGTTGAATAAAGAGCTCCGGCAACTGGATAATTGGCCAATGTCATTCCCATACATTCAAAGCCTTCAACTGTTGAATAGGATGCGAGTTCATAAGTCTTTGCCCAATCTGATGTATTTGCCAGAGTTGCATTCAACTCCAAAGAAAGCACTCCGGTAGCAGCAGAAAATGAACCTGAATACTTAACCGTATTATTTGCCGCTGTAGTAGCTTCACCAGAAAAACTTCCGGAAGCATCAGGTTGCACATTGGAAATCTTCACTTGATCTTCTCCCGGAACAACACCTTGCAAAACAAGCTCCATATTGCTACCATCCACAGCACTCAAAACAGCCGTTTTCCCAATCATTACTGAACCGCCATATTTCAGTGCCAGCTTTTCTCCATTGTAAGTACCTACATATAATCCCAATCCAGAAGCTTTCATATCAACTTTGATAGATCCATCTAAATAAACAATGCCGCTTACTTCAACAGTCATAATTGCCGGAACGCTTGCAGCTTCTTTCGTTATGGCTGGAGCTGTATTCAATTTTGCAGTACCTGCAAAAATAAAAGAATCACCTGATTGTTTCTGTAATTCAACATTAACAGGCACATTCTCATAACCTGGAATTACATTTTTCAAGGTTAAAATACCCTCAGATTCATTTTTAACAGACATTTGAACAGAACCAGAGGTTGATTTCACGCCATTGACAGTCAAATCAGCCTTATCTCCAGATAACTCTGTCTGAGGAATTTGCTGCCAAGTATCATCATCGTCATCACTACAAGCCGTGAATAAACTCATTGAACAGATCAATGCAAATAAATAAAATAAATTCTTTTTCATACTTTTTTGAGTACTTGTTTAGTTAATAAAAAGCTTCCAAAGAAGCTATTAATTTCCCAATTTTAAATCAAAGGTGCAAAGTAACACTTTTTAAGAATACCAGACAAGGTCTTTTCTAAAAAAAGGATGTTCTTTTTTTAAGGTACGTTTTACTAACATATTAAAGATAATCATTACTATTTTTAATTTTAATTAGCCGGGTACCGGAAACCAACTACTTTTTCCACCAATTATAATTCATTAGACTAAGGTCATACTTTCGTTATACCCAGGTTATACTTTCGCTATACAATGGTTTAACGAAAGTATAACCTGGGTATAACGAATAAATTTATGCGACCCAAAGATTAAGATCTGCCCTAATACGGCATAAAATCTTCGTCACAAGGGACTATTGTTTGCAAAAAAATGTATTCTGTTCAAACGAATCCAAAAAAAAGTTGTTATCTTTATAAAGTCAAAAGCATTTCTTATAAAGCGTATTGGCACATTAACCTCATATATAAACCTTTAAAGCATTTGATATGTTCAACTCATTTGGAAATATTCTCCGTCTTACCAGTTTTGGGGAATCGCACGGTAAGGGCGTGGGAGGAGTGATAGACGGATTCCCTGCAGGAATAGTCATTGATATGGATTTCGTCCAGGCAGAGCTCGACCGACGCCGCCCCGGACAGTCACGTATCACTACCGCCCGGAAAGAAGGTGATAAAGTGGAGTTCCTCTCCGGCATCTTCGAAGGAAAATCCACAGGCTGCCCCATAGGATTCATTGTATGGAACCAAAACCAACATTCTGACGATTACAATAATCTGAAAGAAGTCTACCGACCGTCACATGCCGACTATACTTATAAAGTGAAATATGGCATCCGCGACCACCGCGGAGGTGGACGTTCATCAGCCCGTGAAACAATCTCGCGTGTAGTAGCGGGTGCCCTGGCCAAATTGGCGCTGAAGCAGCTGGGTATACACATCACGGCGTACACTTCACAAGTAGGTCCTATCCGCCTTGAAGAAAATTATACCGCATACGACCTCGACCTGATAGAGACCAATCCGGTCCGCTGCCCCGACCCGGCGAAGGCAAAAGAAATGGAAGAACTCATCTTCAAGATAAAGGGAGAAGGAGATACCATCGGAGGAGTGGTGACTTGTGTCGTCAAAGGATGCCCCATCGGACTGGGACAACCCGTATTCGGCAAGCTCCATGCAGCACTTGGAGCAGCCATGCTCAGCATCAATGCAGCAAAAGCATTCGAGTATGGAGACGGTTTCAAGGGATTAAAGCAGAAAGGCTCGGAGCAGAATGATGTGTTCTACAACAATAACGGACGTATCGAGACCCGCACCAATCATTCGGGCGGTATACAAGGTGGAATCAGTAACGGGCAAGACATCTATTTCCGTGTAGCCTTCAAACCCGTGGCAACCGTACTGATGGAGCAACACACCGTGAACATTGACGGTGTAGACACCACCCTGAAAGCCCGAGGACGCCATGACCCGTGTGTATTGCCACGCGCAGTACCCATCGTGGAAGCAATGACAGCAATGACATTGTTGGATTATTACCTGATTGACAGAACAACACAACTATAATATTCACCCATGGAAATAAAGAAATACATCACCGAGAACGAGCCTAAAATGCTGGAAGACTTGTTCAGCCTCATTCGCATTCCAAGCATCAGTGCCAAACCCGAGCATCACGACGATATGCTTGCCTGCGCCGAACGCTGGGCACAGTTGCTGCTCGAAGCCGGAGCGGATGAAGCCCTCGTAATGCCCTCCAAAGGTAACCCGATTGTTTTTGGACAGAAAATCGTAGACCCGGACGCCAAGACCGTATTGGTATATGCCCACTACGACGTGATGCCAGCCGAACCTCTCGAACTTTGGAAAAGCGACCCCTTTGAACCGGAAATACGCGACGAACATATCTGGGCACGTGGTGCTGATGATGACAAAGGGCAATCTTTCATACAAGTGAAAGCGTTTGAATACCTCGTACGCAACGAACTGCTGCAAACCAACGTAAAATTCATCTTCGAAGGAGAAGAAGAAATCGGTTCGCCCAGCTTAGAAAGCTTCTGCCAGGAGCACAAAGAGTTGCTGAAAGCAGACGTCATTCTGGTTTCGGACACCAGCATGCTTGGTGCAGACCTGCCTTCACTGACCACCGGACTGCGCGGACTGGCCTATTGGGAAATAGAAGTGACCGGCCCCAACCGCGACCTACACAGCGGTCACTTCGGCGGTGCTGTTGCCAACCCCATCAATGTACTTTGCCAGATAATCAGCCAAGTGACGGACGCAGAGGGACGTATCACCGTACCGGGCTTCTATGACGATGTGGAAGAAGTTCCCCAAGCCGAGCGCGACATGATAGCCCGCATTCCTTTCGACGAAGAGAAATACAAAAAGGCTATCCATGTAAAAGCACTTTTCGGAGAGAAAGGTTACAGTACGCTGGAACGTAACAGTTGCCGTCCGTCTTTCGACGTATGCGGCATCTGGGGCGGATATACGGGTGAAGGGTCCAAGACCGTGCTCCCATCCAAGGCATACGCCAAGGTATCCTGCCGGTTGGTTCCCCACCAGGACCACCACAAGATATCCCGGCTCTTTGCCGACTACATTCTGGACATAGCGCCGGATTCAGTACAGGTAAAAGTCACTCCGATGCATGGAGGCCAAGGATATGTATGTCCCATCACCCTACCCGCCTACCAAGCCGCCGAAAAAGGTTTTGAAAAAGCTTTTGGAAAGAAACCGCTGGCAGTGCGTCGGGGTGGAAGTATCCCCATCATCTCCACTTTCGAGCAAGTACTGGGCATCAAAACCGTTCTGATGGGCTTCGGGCTCGAATCCAACGCCATCCACTCACCTAATGAGAATATACCGTTGGACATCTTCCGTAAAGGAATAGAAGCTGTTGTCGAATTCTACCTCAATTATAAATAAAACAAGAAAATCAGGATGAAAGACTTCCAAATTCAAGCCATCGGCCTGATGTCCGGCACTTCCCTTGACGGGCTGGACGTATGTTGTTGCACTTTCCGGCAGCAAGCCGGAAAATGGTCTTTCCACATAGACTGTGCAAAAGGCTATAGCTACCCCGACGCCATGAAGCAGATATTGGGTACCGGTGCACAGACAATGAGTGCTTTGGAGTTCATCACTTTCCACAGCTCCTATGGAAAGTTTCTCGGTGAACGTGTCAACGAGTTCATGCAAGAATTTGGAGTCCACCCCGATATTATCGCCTCCCACGGGCATACCATCTTCCATGAGCCTCAAAAGAGAATCATGTACCAAATAGGTGACGGAGCCGCCATTGCCGCTGAAACCCGTATACCTACCGTTTCGGATTTCCGGCGGCTGGACATCATGCTGGGTGGGCAGGGCGCTCCACTCGTACCTATTGGCGACCGGTTGCTTTTTGCCGACTACGACTTCTGTTTGAATATCGGCGGTTTCTCCAACATCTCATTCGAGCAGGACGGGCGGCGCATCGCTTTTGACATCAGTCCGGTGAATTACGTCATCAACCATTACTGCCGGCAAATAGGATTGGAATTTGACCGTGACGGCGAGATAGCACGGCAAGGCAACATCTGCCAAGAACTGCTGGACGAACTGAACGGAATGGATTTCTACCATCAGTCCGGACCGAAGTCATTGGGACGGGAGTGGGTGGAAACGCTGGTATATCCCATGCTCGAGCGTTATGGCTTGAGTATGGAGAATATGCTACGTACCTTTTACGAGCATGCCGCCTGGCAAATATCACGCATCATCACCGCCCACCCCTTGCCCGATGGTAACGGAAAGCTGCTGATTACCGGCGGAGGTGCATTCAACAAGTTCCTCATAGAACGTATCGACGCCTTGTGTCCGTGTGAAATCGTGATTCCCAGTCGGCAAATCATAGAGTACAAGGAAGCCCTAATCTTTGCTTTCCTGGGTGCCCTCTATATGGCGGACACACCCGGATGCCTCGCCTCGGTGACGGGAGCCACGACAGATAATATCGGAGGGATGCTGTTTAAAATATAGTCAATTTTACCATTATGGAAAAATCAAAAGACACCTGGACCGTCTTATCCAGCGAATACCTTCATCGGGCCCCATGGCTCACTGTGCGTAAGGACCATGTAGTACTGCCCAACGGCAACCACATTCCCTCCTATTATATATTGGAATATCCCAACTGGGTGAATACCATTGCCATCACCCGTGACGGACAATTCGTCTTTATCCGCCAATACCGGCATGGCATACAAGAAACATCCTATGAACTCTGTGCAGGGGTATGCGAAGAAGAGGACGGCTCTCCGATGGTTTCCGCACAACGGGAACTTTTGGAAGAAACCGGCTATGGAAACGGAGTATGGAAAGAGTTCATGCAAATCTCTCCCAATCCAAGTACCCACACCAACATTACCTACTGTTTCCTGGCTACGGACGTGGAGAAAATCTCCGAGCAACAGTTGGAAGATACGGAAAACCTAACCGTACACCTGCTTTCCTTGCAAGAGGTCAAGGAATTGCTGCAGCAAGGAAGCATCCGCCAGGCGCTGATGGCTGCTCCCCTCTGGAAATACATGGCGGAGAGAATTATTTAATGTGATTACCCTTATTCAAACGGCTTGCGGAATGTGCATCCGGATTTCCATTCGGAACAACCATAAGCCGTTTTCCCCTTGATAACGGTACCTTTTCCGCAAATCGGACAAGGCTGACCGACGAAATCGTCAGCTTGTACGGGAACCTCCACACTTGAAGCTGCCACAGCGCCCGAAGCCTGTTCCGTCTTTTTACCTGCGGCGGCAGACTTTCTCGGTGCTCTTTTCTTCGGCTCCTTTTTCGGCTTATCGGCAGCCTCTGTCTTGGCAGAAGCCTTACTGCCCTTTTCGGGAGCAGGCGCTTGGATGGTGATGTGGCGGTTGCTGTTATCAGAAAGTACACTCATCACGACTTCCGATACCATCTGCTTCAATTCTTCCAAGAATTGTCCGGCATTGTAAGTCCGTTTTTCTATCTCACGCAGTTTCTTCTCCCAAATACCGGTCAGTTCCGCCGACTTCAACAGCTCCTCATGGATAATCTGTATCAGCTCCACACCGGTAGGGGTGGCTATCAAGTTCTTCTTTTCCTTGCGGATATAGTTTCGCTTGAACAGCGTCTCGATGATGGCTGCACGGGTAGACGGACGACCGATACCATTTTCCTTCAGCGCATCACGCAGTTCGTCGTTATCCACCAGCTTGCCCGCCGTTTCCATAGCACGCAGCAGGGTGGCTTCCGTATAAGGCCGGGGCGGCTGCGTCCACTTCTCATATAAATCGGGAACGTGCGGCCCGCTTTCTCCTTTCACAAAAGCCGGAAGCACATTCTCCTCTTCTCCCTTCTCCTCTTTCTCCTCCTGCGATTGTGCCGAGGGGGTGCCGAAGATAACACGCCAACCCGGTTCCAGAATCTGCTTGCCGGTGGCCTTGAACTCTATGCTCTCTACCTCGCCCAATACGGTGGTAGTGGCAAACTTACAATCGGGATAGAATACAGCAATGAAACGGCGTGCTATCAAATCGAATACGCGACGCTCCATATCCGTCAGATTCTGCGGATGCTGGCCGGTAGGAATAATGGCGTGGTGGTCTGTTACCTTCGAGTTATCGAAAACCTTTTTGGACTTCAACAATGCAGTTCCTGTCAAAGGGGCTGTAAATGTCTCGTAATCACGCAGACCTTTCAAGATGCCGGGGCATTTGGGATAGATGTCATCACTCAAATAGGTAGTGTCTACACGTGGATAGGTAGCCACTTTCTTCTCATACAAAGACTGAATGATTTTCAGCGTCTCATCAGCGGAATAGGCAAACTTCCTGTTGCATTCCACTTGCAAAGAAGTCAAGTCAAACAAGCGGAGTGGCGCCTCCCTCCCCTCTTTCTTGGTGACATCCGTCACGGTAAAAGGAGAATTCTTAATCTGGTCCAATAAAACAAGCCCACGTTCGCGGTCGGTAATGGGGTCGATACCCCGATTCTCTTCTTCTTTTTTAGGTTTCTTCCCGGCAGCTATGGCCTCTTTCTGCTTCTCGGCTTCCAGTACCAGTTCCTCCTCACTTTTCCGAAGGATGGCGGAAAAAGTGGTATCACGATAGACAGTCTTCAGTTCCCAGTATTGCTTGGGAACAAAATTCTGTATTTCCAGCTGACGGTTTACAATCAATGCCAGCGTCGGTGTCTGCACACGACCGATAGAAAGCACCTGCCGGTTCTGCCCGTATTTTATGGTGTAGAGGCGAGTGGCATTCATGCCCAACAACCAGTCGCCGATGGCACGCGACAAGCCTGCTTCGTACAAAGGCTGGAAATCCGACGCATCGCGCAGCTTGGCAAAGCCCTCGCGGATAGCCTCTTCCGTCAACGAAGAAATCCAGAGGCGTTTCACCGGGCAACGCGCCCCGGCCTTCTGCATCACCCAGCGCTGTATCAATTCTCCCTCCTGACCGGCATCACCGCAGTTTATAATCATATCGGCATGTTGCATGAGGTTCTCTATCGTATGGAACTGGCGCTCGTAGGTAGGGTTGCCAATCAGCTTGATACCGAAACGGGGAGGTATCATGGGTAGGCTTCCCAAACTCCATGACCTCCAGTTAGGGGTATATTCATGCGGCTCCTTCAGCGTACAAAGATGACCGAATGTCCAGGTCACCTGGTATCCATTTCCTTCGATGTATCCATCTTTCTTTTCTCTCGCTCCCAATACATCGGCTATGTCACGCGCCACAGAGGGCTTTTCGGCAATACAAACTATCATTCATCTCTTTTTTAGTCGGGCAAAAGTAGTATAAATCGAAAGCAGAAGCAAATTTATTTGCACTATGCTAAGATACAGCCCATTTTCGGGAAGCAAAGGTACAAAAAAGAGATGAATGATAAAAAATGAATTAATCTTTAAAGAATAATTTCTTCCTCAGTACATTTGTACCATTGGTTGCAATAACGATATAGAAACCTTTTTGCATACCTGATAATTCCAGAAAATTAGCGTTGGTATCTTGTAAAAGCAGGCGTCGGCCGGACAAGTCAACGATCTCGATCCGGGTACTCATATCATTCCCTAAGCCACTCCAGGACAATTGGCCGTTGTAGTAAAACATTTCTGCCGCAGACGAGGAAGCATCCGGTAAAATACCGGTTGAAGGATCATCTACGCAAGCGGCATAAAGTTCATGAATCGACCAGTAATTGCCCTTAGTTCCCGTTTGCACAATCTTGAATTTTGAAGTTTCTTCTGCCGGGAAAGAGATAATTTGTACTGATCCCGCATTCTTACCCGAAGCAACAAGTTTCCATGTGTCGCCTTCACCGGTACTCAGATACAACTCATAACCTGCCGGACCATCATTCGGACTCTTCGATGTGTCCAGAATAATCCGGTTCAGTTTCTGTGCCGCTCCCATGTCCACCATCACCCACTGTCCGGCTTGCTGCGAAGCGCTTGTATCCCAACGTGTGGAGGCATCATCATCAATGGCTTTACCCGCATTTGAATTGTTCGTACTGGCCGTGATCTTCCATTTCAGACGATTTAACAGCGCATCCGTAGTAGTGAAAACAGGTGCAATCGTCAAGTTATTCTCCCACACAGCTATCTTATCAATAGTTCCGGTAGCCACATCGGTTACAGTAGACGTAACAGAAGCCTGCTTCTCGTGTCCTTCGCTAATGAAGGCAGCCTCGTCTTTCATATTTACGACAGCATTGTGTAAAACGATAGTACCTGTAGTCTTGGGAAAGTTCATGAAGGAAGTCCCTCCGGACGTACTGAAGTTCACTAGATTCAGATTCATTTTTCCACTTTCCACAACGACACCATGCTTGGCACTTCCCCAGAAATCCGCACCAAAAAGAATTACTTCACCCGAAAAGCCTGCACGAGTAGTCAAAAAGCGAGTTTCTGTATATGTGTTACTTTGATCCTCAAGGGCTACAACCTGAGAATTAATCATATCAAAGCCAGCCGGATCGAGCGCCTCGTAAACCACGGAATTCCAGGAACCATCAATACCCAATCCAAGGGAGCAACCCGATGCGGCTTTACCCTGGTCGGTTTGAAAGACGATACCCTCGAAACCACCATAGTGGAAGTCATTGTACAAAATCTGATTACGGCAATCGCCCACGGTGATGAAACGTAATTCTGTCTGATTCTGCCAATAAGCCTTGTCCTGATCTGCTTTTGCACTGTTGGGCCATGAGCCAAACTTTGTTTCTTCTCCACAAGCATACACTATCGTATTGAACTGCATATTGCAGACCCGCCCACCTTCTGAACCGCCACCGATGCGGATTGCATTCATAAAAACATGTCCTGCCAGATAATCGACATAATGATTGTCACATTTATAAGTAAACAAATCCAGACCGTTGTATGCAGCACGCAAACCTACATTCACTACATACACATCCTTTCCCAGCGCCTGAATACAATAAGGATATTCAGTTACAGTAGGCAATGCGGAAGATACCTGCTCGGGATAGTCAAACGACAATCCACGCACGCCACTACCAGCTGAGAGTTTCAGGAAAGCCTCTCCTTGTGCCTGTCCGCGCCCTGCATAGACTTCAAGAATACTGCCATGCCCACGTGGAATAGTAGCAAAATCAGAAGCGCCCCGCAGTTCCACACCTGTAGGAACTGTCAGATTCCCCAGCACTTTATAACGCCCGCCGGGCAGATATACAATACCTCCACCTTCACTGGCAGCCTTATCCAATGCCTTCTGAATAGCTTCCGTGTTATCCTTAGCCATCTCCAGTCCCGAACGGATATCTATTTGAAGCCACATACTGGTTGAGCTGGCAGTAAATGGTACCACAAAGGGTTCGGCTCCAAAGTCAAGTACATTATACAACGCCATACGCAAAGGCTTGGTTTCCGGTACTTTCATTTCCGGGAACTCCGGCAAAGGCTTCATCTCTACAGGCGTATGATCAATGCGGCATTCAAAGAGGGATTGATTATTGATATCCGCTTTCTTCGCAAAACGATTACCTGTAAGGATTGCACGGGCATCAGAACCAATATATACTTGCGGCGCGTCATTATTAAAGTCTGTATCCGAAACGATGAGATCACCTCCCAAACCTTTTACTTCCCCCTTATTGACAGTACACTGCTGCATCATCAATTTAGAAGAAATGCCTTGTTCCAGCAATACTGCCGCATCCGAAGCAGATATTTCACACCCATAGAACTGTACCGGTCCAGTACTGGCGGATGTCACTACCACACCTTTTTCGCAATCTTCAATGTGGGCCCGTGTAAACATGATACCTGCCGATGAAGTACCATCCACATAAATACCCGTCTCGCAGTTCCGCAAATTGAACTCATAATTATGTCCGTTAGGTGCACCGTCTCCTCCTACGCAAAGTCCGGTACTAAAACCTTTATTATAGCCTTCAATATCCACATAGCATGTATACGACCAGTCGTTACGACGCATCACAATGCCTGTTCCATGCTTATAGATCCAGTCAGCATAGGCTCCACCTGCCTGCGGCGCTCCTTCCAGACCGGAGTCCGCCCAATAATCGGGTGAGAAATGTATCCACTCAAAACGCCCTACATCGGCTATATGGTCAATCTCGATACCACGTGACAGCGGAGTACCATACACATCGTAGATATTGGGACAACCGCCCCCGTTTTTCCTCGACAGCACAATGCCGCTATAAGAATTCACCAATGTCACATGACGCACATTGCAGTAATCGTTTCCCCATACGCCCTCACGCCCGTACAAGATAGTGGGCGGATAAGGTTTTATATTATCAGGATCCTGGTGCGGATACCAGATAGTAAGGTGTGTCAATGCAGTAGACGGTTCCATCGTGATAAATGCACCGGATTCTGTCTCAGATCCACTTTGCATATCCACTATCAGGATGGTTCCTTCCACCGGCTTGCCTTTCACCGGCCGTTTCCATTCTCCACGTATCGTCACACCGGTAGGAATGACCAACTTTCCGGAAATACGATAACGACCAGCCGGAACAAACAGTACACCACCACGGCGATTTTCGCCCAATTTAGTCAATGCCGTCTGGAAAGCATCCAACGAATTTTTCACACCCGTAGGATCGGCATTAAAGTCAGTAGTCACAGTATAGGTAGCCACCCCTACATCTTCTGCCGGATATTCATCCGACGCGATTAATTTCCAGTTACCGGGTTTATCAGCAGACTGCGATCTTACACCCAAAGCCAATAAGGCTAACAAACTAAGAAGTAGTAATTTCTTCATGCGATATTATTATTAGATTATGGTTCTTCTATAAGTAAGAATAATATCGCAAAGATGTGGTGGGACAGTTAATAAGAGAATTAATCTGGAATTAAAAACAAACTAATTTTCGTGTACACCGCTTAAAAACAAAAAAGCAGGGTGTTTTTTAACACCCTGCCTCTCTAAAATTATCGAAATTATCAATAAAAGCTTTATTCTTCGTCCATCAGGATTTCCAGAATCTGGCAAGCAGCCTTGGCAACCGGAGTACCGGGACCAAAGATAGCAGCTACACCGGCCTTATAGAGGAAATCATAATCCTGTGCAGGAATTACACCACCGGCAATTACGATGATATCCTCACGACCCAATTTCTTCAACTCTTCGATGATCTGCGGAACCAGTGTCTTATGTCCGGCAGCCAGTGAAGATACGCCCACTACGTGAACGTCATTTTCAACAGCCTCGCGGGCAGCTTCGGCAGGTGTCTGGAACAACGGTCCCATATCCACATCGAAACCACAGTCGGCATATCCGGTAGCTACAACCTTAGCACCACGGTCGTGACCGTCCTGTCCCATCTTGGCAACCATAATACGGGGCTGACGTCCCTCTTTCTTCGCAAACTTTTCAGTCAACTCGCAAGCACGCTTGAAGTCACTGTCATTCTTACTTTCTGATGAATACACGCCTGATATAGTTCTTATTATTGCTTTATAACGTCCTACAATCTTTTCGCAAGCATAAGAGATTTCTCCCAATGTAGCGCGAACACGGGCAGCTTCCACTGCCAATTCCAGCAAGTTGCCTTCCTTGGTTTCCACGCATTTGGTGATAGCCTCCAATGCTTTCTGCACTTCAGCCTCATTACGCCCTTCTTTCAGACGCTTCAGGTTCTCAATCTGTTCCAGACGAACTGCTGTATTGTCGATTTCAAGGATATCAATCGGAGCTTCTTTCTCCAAGCGATACTTGTTCACACCAACGATAGTCTGAGAACCGGAGTCGATACGGGCCTGCGTACGTGCAGCAGCTTCTTCAATACGCATCTTAGGAATACCGGTTTCGATAGCTTTCGCCATACCACCCAATTTTTCAACTTCCTGAATGAGTTCCCAAGCCTTGTGAGCCAGCTCGTTTGTCAGAGACTCTACATAGTAAGAACCACCCCACGGGTCAACATTCTTGCAGATGTAAGTTTCTTCCTGAATATAAATCTGAGTGTTACGTGCGATACGTGCAGAGAAGTCCGTCGGCAACGCAATAGCCTCGTCAAGTGCATTGGTGTGCAAAGACTGAGTATGTCCCAGTGCAGCAGCCATGGCCTCGATACAAGTACGGCCAATATTGTTAAACGGATCTTGCTCGGTCAGTGACCAGCCCGAAGTCTGAGAGTGTGTACGCAGAGCCAGAGATTTCGGGTTCTTCGGATTGAACTGTTTCACAATCTTCGCCCAAAGCATACGTGCAGCACGCATCTTGGCAATTTCCATGAAGTGGTTTGTACCGATAGCCCAGAAGAAAGACAGGCGCGGAGCAAAAGCATCAATATCAATACCCGCAGCTGTTCCGGCACGGAGGTATTCCAAACCGTCGGCCAACGTATAAGCCAACTCGATGTCCGCCGTAGCTCCCGCTTCCTGCATGTGGTAACCGGAGATAGAGATAGAGTTGAACTTCGGCATCTTCTGAGAAGTATATTCGAATATATCGGAAATAATCTTCATGGAGAATGCAGGCGGGTAAATATAGGTATTACGCACCATGAACTCTTTCAGAATATCATTCTGGATAGTACCGGCCATTTCTTCCAACTTAGCACCCTGTTCCAGGCCGGCATTAATATAAAACGCAAGAACCGGAAGCACAGCACCATTCATTGTCATGGACACGGACATCTTGTTCAAAGGAATACCATCGAAGAGAACCTTCATGTTTTCCAGTGAACAGATAGATACACCGGCTTTACCTACGTCACCTACCACACGTTCGTGGTCTGGATCGTAACCGCGGTGTGTAGCCAAGTCAAAGGCAACGGACAAACCTTTCTGTCCGGAAGCCAGGTTACGACGGTAGAATGCATTCGACTCTTCAGCAGTAGAGAATCCGGCATACTGACGGATTGTCCAGGGACGCAATGTGTACATCACAGAGTACGGACCACGCAGGTAAGGAGGCAAACCGGCAGCATATCCCAGATGTTCCATGCCTTCCAGGTCTTCCTTTGTATAAACAGGCTTCACTTCAATGTGTTCCGGCGTTTTCCAATCAGCATGGATGCCGTTAGCCTTTTGCCACTCAGCACCGTTTGCAGGCTGAAATGCGGCATATATATCTAAGTTCTTAAAATCTTTTCTCATCTTACTTCAAAAGTTTAGCGTTGAATTCCTTTAATGTTTCCAGCACGTTAACGCGAACATGGATAAAGTTCTCGATACCGACAGCCTTCAGTTCTTCCATGTTGGCAGGAGCACCGGCTACGATAAATATGGCACGGCCATCCAAAGCCTTGAAGGCAGGAACAGCATATTCTGCATATTCATCGTCACTCGAACACAATACCACGATGTCAGCTTTGGCAGCCATAGCGGCCTCTATACCGGCTTCCACTGTGGGGAAACCAAGGTTGTCAACCACCTCATATCCGGCACAAGCCAGGAAGTTGCAAGAGAACTGAGCACGTGCCTGACGCATAGCCAGGTTACCGATAGTCAACATAAATGCTTTCGGACGCTTACCGGAAGCTTCCGTTTCGAGACGCAACGCTTCAAATTCACTGGCAGCACGGTCGAAACTCAATGTCTGAACATCTTTTTCGCAAGTGTCATGACCACCGCAGCAGCAAGTAGCTTCAAGCGGTTTCTTCTCACCTGCCTTCTCATTGAAGTTCGGGAACTGATTGGTACCCAACAATACTTCGCGACGCTGGGCAACAGCTTTATGACGGGTCTTGTTACTTTCGTTCACAGCAGCCTGCACCTTACCAGCTTTTACTGCCGCATAGAAACCGCCTTCTTCTTCTACCGCAAGGAAAAGTTCCCATGCTTGTTTAGCGATGGATACAGTCAGGTTTTCAATATAATAAGAACCGGCAGCAGGGTCAATCACCTTATCAAAGTGAGACTCTTCTTTCAGCAACAACTGCTGATTGCGTGCCATACGTTCAGAGAATTCATCAGGAGCCGCATACGTTTTGTCGAACGGGCTCACAGTCATTGAGTCCACACCGCCCAAAGCAGCACTCATAGCTTCTGTCTGCGTACGCAGCAAGTTCACATGAGCGTCGAACAAAGTAAGGTTGAATGTAGAAGTCTCAGCGTGAACACGCATTTTGGCAGCACATTTAGCCTCCGCATCATAAGAAGCCACAATGTTTGCCCACAACATACGGGCAGCACGGAACTTAGCTATTTCGAGGAAATAGTTGGAACTGATACCGAAATTGAATTTAATCTTCCTGGCAACTACAGCAGCAGGAACTCCGGCTTCGGTCAGTTGATTCAGATATTCATTACCCCAGGCAAGAGCATACCCCAATTCCTGATAGATATAAGAACCGGCATTATTCAGTGTCAGAGCCGTTACATTCAGTACACGGTATTCCGGCAGAGCATCGGTTGCTTCAATCAAGGCTTTGGCTGTTGCCAGCATATCGCCCTTTTCTTTACCTTTGGCCAGCATCTTGTCGAAGAAATCATAGCCGATAGAACCTTGCAATTTCGTCAGGTCATATTCTTTCTTCCGGAAGTAAGCTACCAGGATTTCCGCAAGTTTCACTACATGTCCCTGGCACGTGTAGAAGTTCAACTCTACACAATCAGCGCAGATACCTTCGAGCAATGTCTCGATGTATTCGGCATTGAGTTCTTTCGCCTTCACACGGAACGCCAGTGAATCTACGCCTTTATTCAGAATATCCAGCGCTTTTGTGTTAGCTTCCTTCGGGCATTCCACCTTGATTTCCTGGCGTACCAGCCATTCGTTGTTGTCTTTCTTGGTGCCTCTGAGATAAGGGAATTCACCGGGAAGTGCATCCGTCGTTTTCAGTCCTTCGAGGTCTTCCATGCGATAGAAAGGTTTCACCTTGAATCCTTCGTTTGTTTTCCAAACGAGTTTCTTCTCAAAATCAGCGCCTTTCAGGTCGGCTGTAACTTTGTCCATCCACTGTTCGGTGGTGGTGGGAGCAAAGTCTGAGAAGAGTTTTTCTTTACTGTCTGCCATAGTTTATTTTATAATTAAAAAGATAATGAGTAATCTCTTCACTTGCCTATTTGTCTAAAATAGGACTTGCAAATATACTCAATAACTTAATAACACAAGGTTTTTTAAGTAAAATTCGCATGAAGATATGACATTCTGGAAGCATGATTTCCGTATGTATATGCATGATTGCAAAGTGCACCTTACATTTTAGAGTAAAAACTTATATTCAAGCATACTACTCAATTATCCTCTGCCCATGCCTGTACTCAAAAGAAAAACTCCCGGAAACCCTTTGCTACCTCCCTTTTAATGCCTACCTTTGCGCGAAATTTAATAAGCAAATAAAAAAGATAAACAAAAGTAACTATGGATTGGTTAGAGAGTTTGTTATGGGACCCTGCCTCCGTCGCCCATATCGTATGCTTGTATGCATTCGTAATATCTGTCGGCGTGCTTTTGGGCAAGATCAAGATTTTCGGGATATCGCTGGGAGTCACATTTGTACTTTTCACTGGTATCCTGATGGGACATTTCGGCTTTACGGGTGAGACACACATTCTGCACTTCATCCGCGAATTCGGATTAATTCTGTTCGTATTCTGTATCGGTCTGCAAGTAGGACCGTCGTTCTTCTCTTCCTTTAAGAAAGGAGGCATGACACTGAATATGCTTGCAGTAGGTATAGTTGTACTGAATATTGCAGTAGCTTTGGGCATTTACTTCATCGACGGAGGAATCGACCTCCCCATGATAGTAGGTATCCTTTACGGTGCAGTCACCAATACTCCGGGTTTGGGTGCTGCACAGGAAGCATTGAATCAACTGAACTACACGGGTGATCCCATCGCATTGGGATACGCCTGCGCTTATCCGCTCGGTGTTGTCGGTATCATCGGTTCTATTATTGCTATCCGCTACATCTGCCGGGTGAACCTGAAAAAGGAAGAAGACGAACTCTCTACACAGACTTCTGATATGAAGCACATGCCGCACATGTTGCATCTGGAAGTTCGCAATGAATCTATCGATGGAAAGAAGCTCCTCCAGATCAAAGAGTTTATGGGACGTCCTTTTGTATGTTCACGCATACGCCACGATGGACACGTCAGCATCCCCAACCAAGATACGGAATTTCATATCGGAGACCAGGTATTCATCGTATGCTCCGAGGAAGATGCCGAAGCGGTAATCGCTTTTATCGGTAAAGAAATTCAAGTGGACTGGGAAAAACAAGATATGCCAATGGTTTCACGCCGCATATTGGTGACTAAGTCCGAAATCAACGGTAAGAAACTGGGTAGCCTGCATTTTCGTAGCATGTATGGAGTGAATGTAACCCGCATCAACCGTTCCGGTATGGATTTGTTTGCCGATCCGAATCTGATATTGCAGGTAGGTGACCGCGTTATGGTCGTGGGTCAGCAAGATGCTGTAGAACGGGTTGCCGGTGTATTGGGCAACCAGTTGAAGCGGCTGGATACACCGAACATTGTGACTATCTTCGTGGGTATTTTCCTGGGTATTCTGCTAGGTAGTCTTCCTATCGCTTTCCCGGGCATACCTACTCCGGTAAAACTCGGTTTGGCCGGTGGTCCGTTGGTGGTTGCTATTCTTATCGGACGGTTCGGACATAAATTGAAGCTGGTGACTTATACAACCATGAGTGCTAATCTGATGCTGCGCGAGATCGGTATTGTACTTTTCCTTGCCAGTGTAGGCATCGAAGCTGGTGAACACTTTGTACAGACCGTAGTAGAAGGTTCCGGACTATCATATGTAGGCTATGGTTTCCTGATTACCGTAATTCCTTTGCTGATTATCGGTATGATTGCCCGCTTTTATTGCAAAGTGAACTATTTCACTTTAATGGGATTAATTGCAGGTAGTAATACCGACCCTCCTGCACTAGCGTATGCCAACCAGGCATCCGGTAACGATGCTCCGGCAGTAGGCTATTCTACGGTTTATCCGCTGACAATGTTCCTGCGTATTCTGGCGGGACAAATGATATTGCTGACAATGATGTAATACAAGTTGCATTTTAGCAAAAAGAGAGGTCATGTTCGCATGACCTCTCTTTTTTAATTTCACCAGATTATAAACAACTCCGCTTCACTTGATTTTGAGTTTCACAAACTCCTCCACGAAATCTATTGTTTTTTCAATTCCCAGCACCGAAGAATCAATGCAGAGATGATAAGTTGCCGCAGCTCCCCATGTCTTGTAACTATAATAATTGTAATACTCCGAACGTTTTTTATCTGCCTTGCTCATCATATTTTCCGCCTCTTCTTCCGAAATGTGATGCATAGCGCAAAGACGGGCAACACGTGCCTCATGCGAGGCAGAAATAAAAATATTGGCGCAACGGGGATGCTCCCGGAGAATATAATCGGCACAACGGCCTACAAAAAGACAGGACTTCTCAGAGGCCAGCTGACGGATCACATCACTCTGCACTTTGAAAAGCGCGTCATTACTAAGACAATTTTGGGTAGGTAAAGCGCCATCTCCCACAAAAGGGAAACGCATACCGAAAAGTCCGCCGATGATTCCCTGCGAAGCACGCTCATCAGCTTTCTCAAAAAATTCACGACAGAGGCCACTCTCCTTGGAAGCCAGAGTTATCAACTCCTTATCATAGAAATCGATGCCCAAGCGGGCTGCCAACTTCTCCCCTATCTCCTTTCCGCCGCTTCCCAATTGGCGACCGATGTTCACAACGAATTTCTTATTCATAGCTTCAATCTAAATATTGGTTTACTGATAGCAAAAGTAAGGATTTATAGGAAAGAAACAAAAAAAGTCACACGTTTTTCGCCCTATTCTTCCGCTCTCTTGAATTTACGGAACTGCCTTACCAACATTACCAGCGCTACCAGGCTGGCAAGTAAATCGGAGAATGGCATACTATACCACACACCTGCCGCACCGAAAAAACGGGGCAGGATTATCAATGCCGGAAGCAGGAAAAGCATCTGGCGCGTAAGAGAAAGGAAAATAGCCTTACTGGCCATTCCGATACTCTGGAAGAAATTAGATGTCACCATCTGGAAACCGATAATAGGGAAAAACATCACTACGACCCGCAAACCACGTGCCGAGATTGCTATCAATTCCTCATCAGAAGTAAATATAGAAACTACCAGCTCAGGTATAAGCATTCCCATCAGAAAACCGGAAGTAGTGACAACTGTTGCAAAGATGATTGTCAGTTTCAACACCCGGGAAACGCGCGCGTATTGCTGGGCACCAAAGTTATATCCAGCAATGGGCTGCATACCTTGATTCAGTCCCATCACAATCATCACAAATATAAATACCAGTCGATTGACAATGCCGAATGCACCGATGGATAAATCTCCTCCATAGCGCTTCAGCCCTTGATTGATAACAATCACAATAAAACATGCCGCCAGATTCATGAGGAAAGGAGACATACCGATAGCAAGCGAATCTATCACAATCTTACGACGCAAGCGGAAAATGCCGCGGTGAAAGTGTAAGAGTTCATCTTTATTGCTGAATATCTTGAATTGCCACAGTAATGAAATGACCTGGGCAATGATAGTGGCAATAGCGGCTCCACGGATCCCCCAACCGAAGCCATAAATAAATAGAGGGTCAAGTATCGTGTTGATAACAACCGTAGCAATAGTGGCATACATCGCTTTCTGCGGATGTCCGGAAGAACGCAACACAGCATTCAAGCCCAGATAAAGGTGGGTGACGACATTGCCTAGTAAAATGATCTGCATATATTCGCGGGCGTACTTCACCGTCTCATCACTACCGCCGAAGAAGTAAAGGATGGGATCGAGAAATATCATCGTCACTACCGTAAATGCTAATCCCAGCACTATATTCAGGACAAGCACATTACCTAATATCCGTTGAGCCGTATCATAGTCTTTCTGCCCTAACTTTACAGAAACCAGCGTAGAAGCGCCCACTCCCACCAACGAACCGAACGCTGCTGCAAGATTCATCAGAGGAAAAGTAAGTGCCAGTCCCGAAATAGCCATTGTGCCCACTCCGTGACCGATAAAAATGCTGTCCACCATATTATATAAGGAAGATGCCGTCATGGCGATAATTGCCGGCACTGCATATTGCATCAGTAGTTTTCCAATCTTTTCTGTTCCCAACGCTGTGGGTGCTTTTTGTCCTGTCATACCTATTTCTTTATTTTCAGGGCGCAAAGGTACTCATTTTCCCGCAAGCAAACAAAAGAAGACGAGAAATAGACGATTTGTAGTGTTATTTCTTCAAGAGGTATATCATGCTAATTTCGGCTATTATGGTTCAATAGATATCACCTATTTGATTATACAAGAAGTTATGCACAACAACTAATACATTATATATCAAACAAATAAATTTCAATCAAATACAATAACAAAAAAAAATGGGGTTCATTCGGGTTCATTTGGGTTCAAGGTTCACTATGAACCCTACGTGCCACGTATTTATGTGGGAAAAAAGCTGTTTTTGTAATATAATAAGAACTATTTATAGACCATCTTCGCACCCATTCATCTTCGTATCCCGACAGAGTATAGTCAGAACATTTGCAATACAGTATTATTTTCGTACATTACATAATAAATGGGAGTGAACCTACACCCCCAAAAACACATATTATCCACAAAATCAAAAAGCAATTAACGCACTCATTATCTGATGATTAATAAAAATTTCAGAAATTTCATACTGACAGATAGGGTTCATAGTGAACCTTGACCCCTGTGAACCCTGCGCAACAGTAAAACGATATTACAATAAACGAATATGGATACAATATCATCCCCCTATCATCTATCCCACTAAAAAATCAACTATTAAAAGAGCAAACAAAATTATAGCAAGAGAGAACAAAACTATTGCAGAAGCAAATGAATACCCATGAAGCCCGCCGGAGAGTGTTAAAGTCCCGGTTCAGAGATGATTTTACTAAAATAGAATACGATTTTCATACCTCCGGAAAAGATTCGCGCTTACATTTGTCCCTCAAATACGGAAATACATGAAAACTCTATCTTATCACCACTTTATTTTTCTGTTGGCCGGACTTCTTTTTGCAAGTACCGTAAATGCCCAGACAGCCTATATGCACGGTTCTACTTATGAAGAACGCGGTCATTCACTCATCGACCAGATGTTACAGACCCAACCGGTAGACAACGGTAACATAAAATATGTGTCGCCTTTCTACTTCGCCCGCTTATGGCGTGACTGTGAAAAGGAAAAAGCCATAGAAAAACTAACCAAAATGTATCAATATCAACTGGACCATGTGGAAGCGTTCTATAACTCCGGCTCAGATATGGATTTCTTTGCCCATGCCACCATGCACGGCTACATGCTCACCAAAGAAAAAATGCCGGACTCGCTGCGAGAAAAGATTAAAGCCTTCATGAAAATAGGCAAATATACCAGAGATAACGGTACGCTGAACATGAAACTCATGCATCAGACCAGCGGATTGCTCTGCGCCGAAGAATGGCCCGACTTTACAGATGCCGACGGCAAAACCTCCGTCCAGCTAAAAGAATTCCTGCATGACAGGATCGTACATACATTAAAGCAATTCATCACCCATAACTGTCCTGAAGCGGATGCTTTTACCTATCTGGGAACTAATCTTCAATATATCAGGATGCTTGCCGAATTCTCTAAAAACGAGGAGATACGTAAAAGCGCTTTAGCAGCTTACCACCATATCATAGCACAATTACTGTTACCCTGGAATCAAGGCCTGTATTGTGCCAATCCTCCCCGTTGCAAAGGTTGGAAGAATTTATATACGGGTAATTTGAGCACCGGTGTACAGATCGTTCAGCTAACCTGGCTATTCTACGGTAGCCCCGATGAACGTATCATCCTCCGTGAAGCTGCAAACAGAGACAATTTCGGCTGTTTCAACTTCTGGCTGGCCTACGAACGCACTGTAAAACCACTCCCTTTTCTGCAAGCTCTGAACAACTCGAAAAGCTATCCTTATGATTTCAAAGCTTTACGGATAGACAGCAAGCATTACTATTGCCGCTACACTTATCAAAGTCCGAATTACGGTTTATCCACCCAGACAGTGGAAGCTTTTCCTGAAAAACTGAAAGATTTCCAATACACCTACGCATTTAAAGAGACTAAGAACATACACCTTGTCTGGCAATCGGATAATTCGGAAGCATCCGTGTTCAGTGTGTGCCATGATAACCCCGAACGCCCTCAGATTTATCAGACACACTCCAACAAGCTGGGGTATGGGGAGAATCCTTATCACCGTGTCTTCGGATACGAAAAAAGTGCCATTGGCGTATATAATGTAGCAGAGAACTATATGAATATCCCCCATTTCTATCAGATGTACGTACCATTCAGCCGCAAGGGCATAAAAAAGAGAATGGTGAAGAAAATCAACGGGTTGCAATGGATATTATGTCACACCGGTTCCATGATGTTCGCTTTTGCCACTCCGGAAGAATGGACTTTTGAGGTTTCCGGCGGCAAATATGATATAAAAGCACACGATGTTCTCATCCTAAAAGACAAGAAGCGTCGCAGAGGCTCCTGGGTACTGGAAACGACTGAAATCACCGAACAATACAAAGATGCCCGGGGAGATATGAAAGCTGAACTGGAGAATTTTGCCAACGATATCCGCAAAAAGGTAAAGTTTAACTGCTCCAGCAACTATGAAACGGGTGAAACTCCGGGAATTTCATATACCAACCTACAGGGAAACACACTGGAACTGACATTCTTTTCCCCCGAAACAGCCTATAGCGGACAGTATAAACTGAACGGAAATCCTGTAATACTGAATACCGAATACATATCTCAAAGCAAATATATGGAGCAAAAAGCCAATAGTAACGTTCTTCTGTTCCACACCCCAGAAGGTACAAAAACCTGGAAATTGGAATAACGTACCAAAGTTGGGAAAAACAGTCGTTTGAGACCTTTTTTATAGGTTTTGAAACGATTTTCCATATCCCTTCCCACCCCATCGGCTACTTTTGCGAATGAAAAACAAACTTGCTTTATGCATATTTAAAGAAATTAATAGTATCTAAAAAATTTAATTTATGGAAAACAGAATCACACTCTCAAAACGTGTGGAAGGAAAATCCCGACTTTGGGTGACTTTACTCCTTCTATGCTTCTGTAGTTTTACTTGGGCACAAGTAAAAGTTACCGGCGTTGTAACAGACCCGTCGGGTGAAGCCATTATCGGTGCTAACATCGTAGAAAAAGGTGTACCGGGAAACGGCACGATCAGCGACATCGACGGAAACTTTACCTTAAATGTGAAAAGCAACAAGGCCACAGTAACCGTCTCTTTCATTGGCTACAAAGACAAAACAGTAGCTCTCAACGGAAGTACAAACCTGAAAGTTACATTAGAAGAAGATTCTCAGTCATTGGATGAAGTAGTGGTAGTGGGTTACGGCTCCGTGAAGAAAAGCAATCTGACGACTTCCGTATCCAAGATGACCTCTGAAGCCATTGAAGGACGTCCGGTTACCAATCTGAGTGATGCCCTCTCCGGTCAGCTGGCCGGTGTGCAAACCCAGACCAGCAGCGGTATTCCGGGTGAAGAAATGCAGATTACCGTACGTGGTGTCAGCTCCATCAACGGTTCTTCCAATCCTCTCATCGTAGTAGATGGAGTCATCACCGAAAATATGAGCAATGTGAACCCGTCCGATGTAGCATCTATCCAAGTGTTGAAAGATGCGGCAGCCACTTCTATCTATGGTGCACGCGGTTCTGCCGGTGTAATCCTGATTGAAACCAAACAGGCTCAGAAAGGTGCTCCTGTCGTTAAATGGGAATCATACTTAGGTTTCCAGAACGCCGTAGGCCTGCCCGAAATGATGTCTCCTAAAGAATGGATGGCATACAACCTGTATCTGAAAAATGCGATGTGGCTGCAAAAAGACGGCAATAACACACTGGATACCCCCAATAAAGACCGTCCGAGCGGTGACCGTGTGAACCCGGACTGGTTGCTGAACCCTAATTCCGACACAGCCGACTGGACATTGCGTTCCGATCTTCCTCAGACTGATTGGGTTGACGCCATTCTCCAGACAGCTTTCACCCACAGTCACCAGGTATCGGTTTCCAGCAAAGGCGACAGATATTCTATCTATGCTTCTGCCGGATACTTGAACCAGGAAGGTATCGTAAAACATACCGGATACGAACGTTTCAACTTCCGTATCAACGCTTCAATGAACATTAACAAGCACATCAAGGCTGGTGTGAACTTTGCTCCTACCATTTCTTCACAGGACAGAGGTGAGTCTGAGGGTAAGGATAAAGTTATCATGACTGCCCTGACCATGATTCCTACTATCGGCATCAACGAAGGTACCCGCTCGCTGGGTTTCAGCAAATTCAGAAAGGATGACGTTAACCCATACGAACGCCTCAGACAGGTTACCGATAGCAGAAATATCAAGAATTTCGACGTTGCATCATGGGTAGAAGCGAATATCATCAAAGGACTGACTTTCAAGTCTATGTTCAACTATAGTTCTGAAAACCGCATCGATGAATATTTCCTCCCGCTCGACGTACAGAAAATGTCCGTAAAGAGCGCTACTGCTTCAAGCAAAGTGATCTCCGGCAGCCGCACCGGATGGCAAAATACATTGAGCTATGACTTTACTCTCTGGAAGAAACATCAGATGAATGTATTGTTAGGACAAAGTATAGAAAACCGCAGCATCTATACTGCCGATATGAAAGCTACCGACTTCCCGCTGGATAACGTTCCTACCTTGAACCAGGGAGCCACTCCGAGTCAGGCCAGCACCCTGAAGAATATTGTTCGTACGGCTTCTCTTTTCGGACGTTTAAGCTACAACTATGATGATAAATACTTAGTATCTGCATCTATGCGTCGTGACGGTTCTTCCCGTTTCGGTCCTTCCAATCGCTGGGCTACTTTCCCCTCCGTATCTGCCGGATGGAAAATCAACAGTGAAGAATTCATGAAAGACATAGAATTCATCTCCCTGTTAAAGCTCCGTGCTTCCTGGGGTATGTCCGGTAACGACCGTATCGGCTACAGTGACTATGTTTCTACCTTCACTACCGGAAATGTCGCTTACGGAAATACTTCACAAATAGCCATCTACCCGACTAACTATGCCAACTCGGATTTGAAATGGGAAACGACCAAAGCATTCGACTTCGGTTTCGACCTCTCCCTGTTCAAAAACCGCATACAGTTGAACGTAGACTATTACATCAACCGCACGGACGACTTGCTGTATAATTTGCAACTCCCCGCTGCTACCGGCTTCAACAGTATGCGCACAAATCTGGCTTCTATTGAGAACCGTGGTTGGGAAATTGACCTGACAACAACCAATATTAATACAAGATCATTCAAATGGTCGAGCACACTAAACCTTTCCGGAAACAAGAATAAGGTACTGGATTTAGGTGGAAACGATGAAATCATCACTGATGCATGGAACGCACAGTTCATCACGAAAGTAGGAGGTCCTATTTCTCAATTCTATACTTACCTCACAGACGGTTTGCTGACAGAAGCCGACTTCGAAGTAGGTGCTGACGGACGTTATAATCCTAACAAGCCATTAGTTCCTACCGTAAAAGGTAAGAAGCAGAGACCCGGTAACGTGAAATACGTAGACGTTGACGGAAGTGGTTCTATCGACAATGACGACAGAGTAGCTTACGGTTCAAACGAACCTGACGTGATGTTCGGTTTCACTAACAGATTTACTTATAAGGACTTCGAGTTGAGCATATTCCTGCGCGGACAGATTGGAGGTAATGTACTTTGGATTGGTGCCCGTAACCTGGATACCGGCGGTAAATATGGTGCCAACAACACACTGAGAAGATGGTTGCACTGCTACAAAGAAGATTATCCGAACGGTAACCCTATTCCTACTGAACTGGGTGTAGATATGTCATGGGATGGAAAAACACCGACTCCTTACGGTTTGGGTGACAACTCCGAGCAGGACGGACAATTGCACAGAACAGATTTGGAAATCTTTGACGCAACTTTCTTACGCATCCAAAATGTCAGCCTGGCCTACAATATGCCCAAGAAATGGCTGAATGCCTTGGGAATCAAAGCAGCCAAAATTTACGGAACAGTAGAAAACCTGCATACCTTTACCGATTATGTCGGCAACCCGGATACCAATAGCTACAGTACCAATCCGATGCTCAGAGGTGCAGATTACAATACTTATCCGTTGTCAAGAAAATATATATTTGGTGTAAACGTAACCTTTTAATCAGTAACGATCATGAAAATAATAACTAAAATAGTAGCCGTATGTTGCTTGTGGGGGCTATCCTCCTGCGACAGCTATCTGGACGTCAACCAACCGTCTATTTACACAGACCAGAGCTTATACAAGACTCCTGCTGATTGTGAAGCCTCCATTGCCGGAGTTTACTCACAATTACAGACTGTCTATAATCGTAACTATCTGGAAGCAATCGTATTGAGGGAAGACGCTATTAAAAACATGAACAATAACATCACCCGCTTCACGGATACTTCTACCGAAAAAACCTGGGAAACCGCATGGAAATCGCTCTGGGTACTGGTATCACGCAGCAATAAGATATTGGACAACATCGACCGGGTAGTCTTCTCTGATGAAGATCAGAAAAATCATATCAAAGGCGAGGCTTATGCCATGCGCGGACTGGCCTATCTGCAATTCGCTTGGTGCTGGGGAGGTTCTCCGCTCATCACTACGGATCTTTCATTGGCCGAATTGCGTAAAGTGAAACGTTCTTCACAGGAAGAGACTTACCAACAAGCAATCAAGGATTTCGAACTGGCTTATGACCTGCTTCCCGAAAAAAGAAGCGGCACAGAAGTGGGACGTATTACCAAATATGCAATGGCCGGTATGCTGGGACGTACTTACCTGTATATGCATAATCCTGCAAAGGCAGTAGAGTGGTTGGAGCTAATAATTGCCAAAGAACCCGCTTTATATAAAATGGCCGACAACTATGAAGATTGTTTCGATGATAAATTCGACAACACATCCGAACGTGTCTGGGAAGTGCAATACATGGGCGGTTCCACCGGTAAAGCTTTGGGTATCAGCCAAACGTTCAACAGTATGCTACTCGCTTCCAGTATCAATCTTGAAAAGGATGCTCCGTTCCTACATAATGTTACGTTCAAAGGTCCTTCCGGTACCGCTCAAGTTTCCGAGTCCATCTGGGGTGAAGGGGTTTATGAAGAAGGAGATATCCGCCGGGCCGCTACCATGGTGAACAACCTTTATTACGATAAAGATTACCAGCATGCTGACACTTACACAGCCCGTAAGTTTCTGAAGGCAACGCAGACGAAACCCGGTTCTTATGACGAATGGGGTAATAATATCTCTATTCTGCGTTACACGGATGTCAAGCTGATGTATGCCGAAGCTCTGAATGAAGTGGGCTATGCAGAGAATATCACTACAATCTTATCCATCATTAACGAAGTGCGCAAAAGAGCCGGACTGGAAGCCATCGATGCTACCAGACTGAACAGCAAGCAAGCTACATTCGATTACATCGTTCACGAACGTTTTATCGAGTTCTGTTACGAAGGACTTCGTTGGCCCGACCTAATTCGTTGGGGACTTGCCGAAGAAGCAATGAAGAAACACTTCTCTCTCAAAAACGAAGGCTTCAACACAGCTACCCAAACACCAATGTATGCAATGGAAAAACGTAATCTGCTGGCACCGATTCCACAATCTGAAATCAATGCCTATGGTGACGGAACAATCATGTGGCAAAATCCCGAATATTAAAATTCTGTCATAGAACAAAGGGAGTATACGTATGTTGGGCAAGCCGGAAAATCCGGTTTGCCCACTCTCTTATAATAAACCCTATCAAAAGAAATCCAGTATGATACAGAAATTGTCTGCCTCCATTTTTCTTTGCCTTTGGGGAATTGTTTCGGTGTATGGAAACCTGCATCCCGTGATAGACAAAGATCCGTTGTTCATAGCCGTCGAAGCCTTTGACAACCAGACCCACCCATATAGTAAAGAACGCATCCAAAAGGAAATTCAAAACCGCAATGTCCGTTGGACCACCCACCTGATGACCGCCGCCGGTACTTTCTATGAAGCCACCGGACAGAAACGATTTCTGGATATGTCCGAAGAGATTTTCAGGTGTGCCGTCACTGCCTGGGAAAAGGACGAACAGTTGATGCGGGGACGGGATGATTTCTTCTCTACCCGCAACGTGGCAGCCACCTACAAATTACTTAAAAAAGAAGGACGCCTGAAAAGAAACGAAGCCCGGAGAATTGTGATTCGTTTTGCCGACCTGCACTTCGAACCGCATTTCATTACCGATCATAATCAGGGACAGGAACGTGCTTTAGGCTTTACCAGAATGTATAACCTTTTTCCGGATGCTCCCAATGCAAACCTGTGGAAAGCCTATACAGATACGATGTGGAATTTCTGGTATGCCAATAAGGATGTGGACGAGACCGCTACTTTATATTCAGCCATCCACTTAAACGACATTATCACCATCGCACAGGAAAGCGGACGGACCGAATTGCTACAGACTCCCGAAATAGAACAATGGTTTTCACGCTATCTTCACCAACAGGCTCCCAGCGGTTACATGCCGGAATATGGAGATGACTTCTTCTTTGCCTATTTTGAATGGATCGTAGTCTTTGAAAAGATGGCTCGCCTGACAGGTAATACAAGCTATCAGGAAGCTGCCCGCAAATTATATAAAACAGGACTTCCCAATTTACCCGAAAAATACACTAAACGAGGCTGGTTTCTACGGGATGCCTGCGAATGGGCTTCGATTGCGGAAATAGCCCTGTTACCGCCATTCATTCCAAAGACTTCTACCCCGGATTGGGGTGCCATGGTGACAACACGCACTAACCGGGAAGGACAAAGTGGTATACCGGACCAGCTATTGCTAACAGCTTCACACGTTCCGGGTACTCCTTTTGTCATGAGTGACCTTTATGCCGAAGGTTCTCACAAACATCCGAATCTGCGCGGAACCATCAATTATTTTGAAACCGACTGTTGCCCGCACTTTCACGGCGTACAACGTCATGCTACGGATATGCGTCATGGCAACACCGTGATCCTGATGAAAGAAGAAAGCAATGGTTTCCCATTCGGTGAAGGCTCCAATCGCTGGCTGACCAACCGTTGGTTTACAGACTGGATTGACTTCAGCTCATCCACACATATATCAGAAAGTGATCCGCAAATGAGGGGATTTCAAAGCATCACTTTCCGCTTTCAGAATGGACAGCCGGGCGAAGTGATCTGCATTGATAAGGTTCGGCTACGAGGCAAGGCCGGAGAAAAGATTCTGCATGATTGCAACACATTGGATGCATGGGGAGACGGCGTAGAGCTTGCAGACAATGAGAAAGGCGGAAAGATGATACGTATTACTTTGAAAGATAACAGTATTCATTTTATTAATCTGAAGGTAGCGGCAGATTTCAGTCTGAATGATTACCGGTACATTGGTTGCGACTGGAAACATTACACGACTGATGGCAGAATCAAGTCTCCCATGAGTTTCAAGATTAGAGCCTACAACAAGATCAGAAAACCAGTGGAAGACTATGTACATGAAGAAGTGGGCGTGCTGTTCAATCCCAATATCGTGCGGACAGCCAAAGTTGTAAATAAAGGTAAAGACTCATACGGTGAAGTGATTCTGGACAATCACTGTGTCGATGGTTCTACTCTGCAACGACGCATGGTATTGACAGCCGAAGGTATCCTGATATTACAGGATCATCTGATTCCCGGTGAAGATACCGAAGGATACACGGCAGGCAGTATCTGGCAGTTATATCAAATGGATGAACGGGGTGAAAACTGGTTCAGTACTCACGGAGGGAAGAAAATATACAGGGACACTCCAAACGCAGGTCAACCGTGGAAAGACGCATCCGGTAATGAAATAGAGAAAAGGCAATTACTGGTCTATTTTGAAAAGCAGCCCGACCGCAGTTACGGATTTCAGAAACAAGAATATACGATACAACCCACCACAGTCTTCTCCAAGCAGTGTGTCACTCCATTCGAGCCTTTGACATTTGTTACTGTAATCGTGCCCTACAGCATAAAGGAAAAGGCCGCTGATATCGCACAGTCTTTATCCGCACGGACCCAGGATGGATACAGCACCGTTCAAATAAAAAACAACAAGGAAGAAATCACCGTTCAAATAAACATGAAAGGGAGTTGGAATGTATCCCGTAAATAGCCATATAAAAAGCGTTGACGCTTGCATGAATTGCATATTTTGCATTATCTTTAGGGGCTCAATTTATAACTTGAATTTTATGTTTCCGAAGATAATGCAGAATATCGCAAAGCATCTATTTATCTTGTTCATACTCTCACTAGGGTATATTAGCGCATCGGCACAGAACATTACGCTGAATAGCTACTCTGTAAAGGATGGATTATCAAACAGTACTGTAAAAGCTATCTGCCAGGACGATAAAGGTTATATTTGGATCGGTACCAAAAACGGTTTGAACCGGTTGGACGGTTACGAAATAAAGAACTACTATCACCTGCCCAGCAAAGAAGTCAAACAGCCTAACGATATTGTAAGTATCACGCAACTATCGGACGGTCTCTTCTGGATCGGTACCTTCAGTGGAATCGTTCTCTTCGACCCCATGCAGGAAAAGTTTATCGATTTACAGGAGCGGTATACAGGAAAAGAATTTCCCTCGTCCGTGGTTGTAGGCCTGCACGAAGATCCTAAAAAAAATATCTGGGTAGCTACCAAACAAGGATTATATGTTTTCAAAAGCGACGGAACGTGTTCATATGTGAAAGATATGCGTGATACCTATATTCACATGATGGCTGCCGCGAGCCCGTATGCCCTGTTGCTGGATGTGGTGAATCAGGGGCTGGCACTTTATGACGTAAGGACTGAACGCTACAAGATTTTACACAAAAATGAAAAACGTTTCTCCTTAATGAAAGGATTTACAGATAGTAAAGGACGCATCTGGCTCGGAGAAGAGCTAAAGAATTTCTACCAATACTTTCCTAAAGAAGAAGAAATCAGGCCAATTTTATACACGGTTCATCCGGATGTTCCGATAGAAAGCAATTACATTCATGACATCACGGAATATAATGATTCCACCCTGCTGCTTGCAACCGACCGGGGATTGGTGGCTTATGACATTAAGCACTCTTTCTTTTATACCAAAGTAGATCAACACCTTGCTATAAGGGACCGCCTGATGACAGTCTATAAGGATAATCAAGGAGCATTATGGATAGGTACTTTCAGCCAGGGAGCCATTTATTATCATCCCAAGCTGTTTACTTTTACTCATCATTCTTTAACATCCTCCTCTCAGCAGACCACCGGAATCCAAGTAGTAGGTTCATTATCCGAATCACAAGGTAAATTATGGATCGGACATAGCAAGGGGCTTATAGCCATGGATGTAAACAATCCGAAGTATATAGAAGAAGTAAATATATCCGGAGGTAATTCTCCCAAACACGATACGGACTTATACTATGTTTACCGAAATTCACCAGACGAGCTCTACCTCTATTTCTTAAATATGGGAGTTTATTCGCTCAATCTGAGAACCCGTTCCATAACCAAAGTGATTGCCTCAATGAGCGGTGAAGAACAAATCCGTGCAATGGCAAGAGATGCGGAAAACCACTTATGGATAGCAGAAGATGACCTGTCTTACTGGGATGAGAAAACGCAAAAGCTGGACCGGAATCTATCGACCAATTATAATGCCACTACCCGGTATATGTTGACACAAGATATTCTGCGACATGGAAATGATATGATAGTGGGAGTTCGTACCAATGGTTTATGGATATTCAGGCATCAACCTGAAAATCCCGAACACTACTTTAAAGGTGAACGGACCACCTTCGAGGAACTGAATGACAAGAATATAAGTGTGCTCTATGAGGACCATGCCAAAAACATCTGGATCGGCACTTATGACAACGGATTGTATAAATGTAATCTGGAAAAACAGGAAATACACCATTATAACAAAGATAACGGATTAGTACACAATTCCATCTGTGCCATTCTGGAAGATCGTACCAGCAAGGATATATGGGTATCTGCCATCAACGGATTGTCACAGATCAAACCGGATGGGATCATCGTTAATTTTACCCGTGGCAACGGCTTTCCTTTGAATGAAGTTTCGCACAAGTCACTGTTGCAAGCCAGTAACGGACACATCTATATAGGTGGTAACAACGGACTGGCGGAACTGGACCCGACACGTTTGTCTCATGACAGAGAGACAGCACCTTTGGTACAGATATCCCTGGTGGAATCACTAAATTCTAAAAATGCACCCGGCCATATTGAAATCAATAACTTCAATGAAGGAAACAAGGTTGATCTGCCGTATGATAACTCATCCATACGAATCAAATACTCTGCGCTCGACTTTATCTCTCCCAAGGGATACAAATATGCTTATCAGTTAAAAGGGCTGGATAAAGAGTGGCATTACATTGAAAATAATGAAGTAATATACTCCAATCTCCCGGCAGGTAAATATATTTTCAGCATCAAAGCATGCAATAACGAAGGAATCTGGAGCACGGTAGAAACAACCATTATCATATCAGTACATCCTGCATTCTGGGCCACCTGGTGGGCAAAGACCCTCTACATCTTATTCATCGTCGTCTTTCTGGCAGTATTAGCACGCTATTTTTATGAAAAGAAAACAGCCAAGTACAAACGCCAAATCGAACAGATAGAAAAAGAGAATATCGAGAAGAACTACCAGATGAGGATTGAATTATTCACTAATTTCTCTCACGAACTCCGGACACCGCTCACATTGATAACCGGTCCGGTGGACGATATCATCAATGATGAACAGCTTCCTTCGGGTTTAAAATATCCGATGAAACAGATACAAAAGAACGCAAACCGCCTGCTACTTCTGGTGAACCAATTGATGGATTTCCGCAAATTAGAACATGGAGCCATGCAACTGAAACTAAGCAGCCTGAATGTACCTGTATTCATTACCGAACAGATTGATAGTTTCTCCGAATTGCTGAACAAGCATGAACTTACCATTTCGTACTCCAACAACTATTATGGCAACAATTTGTGGGTAGATGTAGACCTGATGAGTAAAGTAATGTTTAATCTGCTCTCGAATGCAATAAAACACTCTTCCAGAGGTGGAAAGATCCAGTTAGAATCCAATATGGAGGAAAACAGCGTTGTTCTTTCCGTGAAAGACTTCGGGGAAGGTATATCTCCTGAGAATCAAAGCAAGGTTTTCGATCCTTTCTTTCAGATAGGAAACGGCAACAAAGGTGGAATGTTCGGCAGTGGCATCGGACTTAATCTGGTGCAATACGTGGTTAAACTGCATTTCGGCAAGATATGGCTGGAAAGTATGCCCGGACAAGGAACGACGTTCTTTATACGCCTGCAACTGGGAAAGGAACACTACGCCAATTCCAATGTAATCTATACTGACCAGGCAATTACCCATACATTGAAAGTAGAAAAGAACAGTGTATTGTCCGTAGATCCGGAATATCACCAGCAAATACCCGAGGATTCTGATAATCGCCTGCGGATTCTGGTAGTGGAAGATGACGAGGACATGCGCCAATACATTGTTTCCAAACTATCCAAGACCTACAATGTGCAGGAAGCTCCTGAAGGGAAAAGCGCCATACATATAGCCAGAGAGCAGATGCCTGATCTGATTATCAGCGACATCATGATGCCCGTAATGGACGGATTGGAGCTCTGCCGGGCTATAAAAAATGACATGGCTTTAGCTCATATTCCGGTAGTCCTGCTAACAGCAAAAAGCCTGGAAGAGCATGTAAAAGATGGATATCAGGCTTTAGCCGACGACTATATATTAAAGCCATTCAATGCGCAAATACTACTGGCTAAAATAGAAAGCCTCATCAAAAACAGAGAAAAACTGAGAGACTTGTTCTGCCGGAAGTTAGAGAGGACGGAAGTTCCTGTAGAGGAAATCACAGTAGAGGACCCATTCATGCAAAAACTGGTAGAATTAATTACAGAAAATGCACAGGATCCGGAATTATCCATGGAAGTTCTATATAATAAATTAGGTATGAGCCGTACACAATTCTTCCGGAAAATTAAGGCGATATCTGATTTATCACCCAACAAACTGATCCTAAATATCCGGATGAAAATGGCTGTGGAAAAATTCCAGTCCGGAGGCATGACCATTGCAGAGGTTGCCTATGAAGTGGGCTTTTCCGATCCGGCTTACTTTAGTAAGGTTTTTAAATCTGTATTCAATCAAACTCCTACCGAATATATCAAGAATATTGGTAAATAATCGGTCGCAGGTCTAAAATACAAGTCTTTGACACTATTTTCATAGTCTGTCAAAGGCTTTTCGCCTAAGTTTGCAAAAAAATCAGGTAAAGTTTATGACCATGAGAAACCACGTGATTGCATTATTACTAATACTATTTTTTGCAAATACAGGCTTTGCACAACAGGCCATCGTATCTAGGGAGAAGCCGCTGAATTTCTCCCGGAAAGATTGTATAAACCTGTCTATATATGATTGGCCCCGTACTCTTTTAAGCTATCCGGTTTACTTTCCGGAAGGAATACAGTCCGAATCGGAACTGAGCCTTTCCGATAATAAGCAGAACCGTTCTGTTCCATTCCAATTATCAGACAAAGTCATTGAAAAAGGGAAACTGAAATCTGCCGTTATAAACTTCTTCGCAGAGTTACCAAGCGGAGGGGAATTCAACTATACATTGTATCTTCGGAAAAACAATGCCTCCCGGCAAAGTTCACCTGTTACACTTCAGAAACAGGCGTCAACCTGGCTGATCAGTGACGGAAACTTCGGTGTGGAAATACCTGCCGGAGGAATCAATCCGGGGCACACAATTCCCGCTCCCATAATCTCCATATTGAACGATCATCAAAAGATAGGCAATAACAAGCTACACACCGGACAGCGCACCGTAAAAGAGATAAAAACGTCCGTTTTAGAATCAGGCGATTTGTTTATTGAATGTGGAATACATTATATATTAGATAACCAGGCTTCTTATTATACCAAGGTAAAAGTCATACAAGGTTATCCCTTCGTCATCCTCGACGAACAAATGGAGAATATATCAAACCAGGATGAGGTGTTTATAGATATGGAATGGGATAACTTCCATCCTACACGCCGTTATGGCAACTGGGACAGGCAAAAGGAAGTATCAGTAGACGGAGGTTTGCCCATCGACCAACCCATATACACCAACTGGAGCCAGGAAGATCCGCACTGGACAGGAATGGGCTGGATAGAAGAACCCGATAAGCAAATGTTGTATCGCCTCTTACCCTTCGGAGGAAATTCAACACGCGAACAGGTTCCGGCAATCTCTTTCTGGGAAACTCAGGATGCAGCCAGAGAATTAGGCGTATTTGTATATGACCATAATCGCTGGGATGATCAGCAATACGGAATCTGGCAGCCCACTCCGGATCTATCTGTATATTTCCGTTATGCCGGTCAGAAATTATATTTCAAGTACCCGCTCCATTCCGGCAGCCGGTCCACGGCCATAACTTTATATACAATTGAAAAGAAACAGGGTATAGTTGACAAATTCAATAAAAGCATTGACGAAATAGCAGTCAAGGGTGGTGCAGACCATTCGGATGAGATGGGCTTCCGCTACGCTATGCTATTACACCGTCAGTATGCGCTATTAAATTTAAATAAGGTGAAAGATTGGATTCTGGAGTATCCGGCACATGCAAAGCATCCGGATACTCCCTTTACAGGGAAAACAGGTTCACCCACTGCCGAACAATTCTATCAGCAGATAATAACCTCTCCAATGGCTTATTATATGACAGGCTTAAATGGATTTCCCGGCATTCATTCCATTTCTCATCGCCCGCTTTTCGGCAGCTGGATAGAAGATTACCTGGCACTTTACAAACAACTGACCACGGAACAAAAGCAGACCGTAGACGGCCTGATGCTCATATCCGCTTACATCAATACACTGGAAGCGATGAATACCATCCGCACTTCATTAGCGGGAACCGCTAATATGGCAGCAGACGGCTGGGCAGTACCGGGGCAGATGTCTTTCCTCTACCCCGAACACCCGATGGCCAAAGAATGGGCGGATTTCTTTGAAAAAACACTGGAAATATACGGTATCTTCTATACACGTCCTGAAGTAAAAGCCTTCGAGTCCAAAGGAGGACGTTGGGTAGAAAGCCTGGGTATCTATAATTGGGCTTTCTTACGTCCCACCTCAGCTACCAATATCGCACTGAAAGAGTTCGATGGCAAAAACCGTTTTGCCGGAAAATACATGGCACAACGGGGACACTGGATGCTGGACATGATGACCGCTCCCATTCAATACAAAGAAAAGATGGAAAGAAGTTATCCGCCCCATGGGGCTCACGGAGGGGGACGGATTGTTCCACTCTATTGCTCCGTTTACCAGTTGGCCGACTGGATGCAATACTACGATCCGCTCTTAGCTGAAAATCTATATTGGACCGGCAAGATGGGGCCGGGTGTTGAAACCAAAGATACACACACCAATTGGGGGAATGTCCATCAGAAACAATACCCTTCCCATAACATGGGAACCAATCCGCATTTAAGAAGTACGAAATATACCGGACACGGCATTGTTCTGCGTGCAGGAGTAGACACAGACGAAGAATTGTCCATTCACTTAAACCAGGTGGATAAAGGCCCTAACTATCGTTGGGGACATCAGGGACAAGGCAACTCCGGCGGACTTTACTTCTATGCAAAAGGTAAAATATATACGGGGCATGAAAACGAAGTGGTAGGTGACCATGTACAAAATAATCTGGATGGCATCACTAACTTCGGAGTAATGAAAAACGGGGCTTTCTGTAACATCGGAATGAACGAACTTGTGGCTCCACTTTATGACCTGGATATAGTGCAGCTGGCAGAACTCCGTTCCGCTAAAGGAGAAGACAGTTTTGCCTGGCCGGAATATTTATCACGCAGCATCCTGCTGGTAGGTACAGATTACTTCCTACTCTACGATCAGACCGGAACGAATTGGAGAGCAGGTGCCCGTTTCTCTTGGTTCGTTCAGAAAGAAGATGAATTTCCGCAAATCGTTTTCTTTGGCAAAAAAGCACGCCCGGATCATTGGACCAAGGGAGAAACCAATCATTCCAAAGGTTTCTACCGGGATGCGGACGGTTCGCTGCTGACATTGGTTTCACACAAGAAAGGAGATATCAACGTTCTACATGGGAAAGTTGTGAGCCCGGCTTTGCTGGCCCATACAAGCATTTACGAATTTGTACCCAAATCCCAAAATGCACCATCTAATATATTGTACATCAAAGCTCCTCACAGTACTGATGTTATCTTCCGTGATGGAACAGGAATAAGCCATCAGTCAGAAAAGGAATCATTCACCGGAGAGGCCGGAGTAATCCGCCGGATGGATAATGGAACCTTACAACTTGCTTTAATGAAGGGTACACTTCTTTCTGCCGACGGTTTTTCGATCGAATTGTCGGACGCCGGTACGGCAATTGCCATGACCCGCACAAACGCCAACAGTTGCAAAGGACGCTATAAGAGTGATGGAAAAGCCAGATTAACTCTAAAAGGAATGTCCGGCGGAAAATTATATATCGACGGTATCGCACAACAGGGAACAAGCAATATCTCTTTGCCCGTAGGAGAGCATCACATAGAGTATGCACGTGAAGTTACTCCAATGCCAACTGATATTATCGACACAGAATATACTCCTAACGGTACACTTATTTATCTGGATATACCTGCATCAGCCAAAAAGGTAAAAATAGAAACATCACGAGACAATGGGCAAACATGGACGGAGGTAGGCACAACCACCCGGTCAGTATACAAACTGGCTCCGCAACCTGCCGGAAAGATACATGTACGGGCTCTGTCTGTAAACGGAAAGCATACGGCCGTCTTTGCCCAAGAGTATCCGGTTTATACCACTAACCAAGCACCACATTACCCGGAAGGTCTGCACCTGAATTTAGACAAGGGGAAGGTAGACTTATCATGGGGAAAAGTATTAGGTGCACAGAAATATCGCATATATCGGAGAAAGGCTGGTGACAAAGATTTCACACTTATATTTGAAGGTAAAGCCAATCAGTATACAGATATGGAAGCTGCCGGAGTCATCAAAGCATGCCGATTCCCCGGTAAGTTAGACAATCCAACTCTTGATGTCGGTTCGTTTACAGTCTATGAATATACCGTTACCACTGTGAACGGGTATGGCGAAAGCGTACAGTCTCCTATCGCCGATACACATCCGGCATCCTGGGCTAACTGGTATCCGGATACCGAACTGAAATACAAGCGTACCTCTGCATTCTGGATGGAACCTTATGTACCTTCATTCATGACACCCGAGAAATATTATCCGAACTAACAATATAAAAAATACAAGAAAATATGAAAAGTAAACTATTCACAGCAGCATTGGCTGCGTTGGTGCTGGCATCTTGTGCTCCTAAAGAGAACGGGTACTTTGACAATCTCCCACAAGAAGCCAGCCCTATAGAAATCGGGAATAAAATTACAAATCGGTTTCTGGAACAAGGGCATTCGCAATATGGTAGCCCCTTACGTGTGAACGAACCAAGAACACAAATCACCTATCCGGATGTATGCACTTGGTTAGGAGGACTTTGGTTTGCTCAGGAAACAGACAACAAAGACTTGACAGAACGTCTGAAAGCCCGTTTCGAGCCTTTATTCACCAATGAGGCTTACTTGCAGCCGAAGCCGAATCATGTAGACAACAATGTCTTCGGAGCCGTGCCGCTGGAACTTTACCTGCAAACCGGAGAAGAGCGTTATAAAACATTAGGCATGATGTATGCCGACTCTCAATGGGAATTACCAGCCAACTGGAAACTGGAAGAAGGTAAAGAACGCCAAAGCAGTATGTATGGGGATTTCAAAGATGCTGATATCTGTCAACCGGAACAAAAGGAATGGGACGACAAAGGTTATTCCTGGCAGACTCGCTTCTGGCTGGACGACATGTATATGATCACCACTATCCAAGCGCAGGCTTATCGGGTAACGAACGACCGTAAATATATAGACAGAGCAGCTCGCGAAATGGTGCTTTACCTGGATTCAATACAGCAACCTTCAGGACTGTTCTATCACGCACCAACAGCTCCCTTCTGCTGGGGACGCGGTAATGGTTGGATGGCAGCCGGTATGTCCGAACTGCTCCGGATGCTTCCGCAAGACAATCCGGACAGAGCGGAAATCATGAAAGGATATCTGAAAATGATGGAGAAACTAAAAGATACACAGGATGAGAATGGTATGTGGAAACAGGTAGTAGACGATATTTCCATGTGGGAAGAAACTTCCGGTTCAGCCATGTTCGCATACGCCATGATTACAGGTGTCAAGAAAGGCTGGTTACCTGCCGAAGAATACGGGCCGGTAGCCCGGAACGCCTGGATAGCTTTAACCAAATATGTAAATGAACAAGGAGATGTGGAAGCCGTATGCGAAGGTACCATGCTGGGAGACAATAGTGAACACTACCGCAACCGTAAAGCTTTAACGGGAGATCTCCATGGACAAGCTCCGGTTTTATGGTGCGCCTATGCATTACTTGCCAAATAAAATCACGTTCTTTACAAAGTAAAAACTAACCTCACAAAACATGAAAAACATAGTATTAACCACCGGATATTCTTTACTGACAGCCTTTTTCTTGTGCACACCACCACTGTGTGCACAAGAAAAAGTACTCGACCGGATGACGCGCAGTGAAGCCCGACAGGAAATCCTCCGACATACCGAAATCAAGGATCATGTTACTTTTTATCATAGTAACGATAAGGATATCTACGTTGTCTATGATCTGATAAGCTCCGGCAATAAGGAGAAAATGCTTCAAGGCAAAACCATTCTGTTAGGCATCCTGGATGCCTTCGAGTCTACTCGGAACCAATCTCGCCCTCTGGAAGTATCTTTCTTTGCCCGTGAGAAATTTTTCGATTCCATACGCATACTTAAAGAAAACAAACTGATGGATGCGGAACTCAGACAACTGTCCGAATCTCTTGTCAGTCAGATGAGTTTCTGCGAAGAACGCGGTCCGAACAACCGGGCAGCAAATTATGCCATGGGAGCCTTGGCAGCTGCCAGATTGTTTCCGAAACACAAAGATGCCAAATTATGGAAAGCTTATGCCGAAGCCGTATGGAATGACTGGTATGAACCGGGAGACAGTTATGAACCTGCGTATGTGGCCCATAATATTCCCCGCCTAATAGCTTTAGGTGTAAAGCTTGGCAAACAGAAGGAATTAAAAGGGGATAAGCTGAAACAGGTATATTACAAATTCAGAAACCATGTCAGTTCTTCCGGTCTGGTATGCTCTACAGGAGATGGAGAACCGTACGACCAAGAATCTTACGTAAAGGCTTTTGATGCCATTATGGAAGTCTGTCCCGATCCTACTATTTTATGGGCACTTAAAAAAACATATCTGGCAGGCAACATGAAAACCGGAAGACTTCCGGAAGAGGCTTTTGAAAAAGCTTATCCCCAATATGCAGGTATGGAAGCCAAAGCCCCGGAACTACAAGCTTCCGTGCAATCTCTTTTCCCTGCCACTTACCAAAGTAAAGATCGCCTGATACTGGCACCTTCACGTAAAGAAGGCGCTCCGTTCGCCCAATTCTGGATTCAGGATGATTGCAATGTCCTCTACCATGGTGGAATCTCCGACACACGTGGCGACCTGATACATTATGAAGTAGACGGCACCATGATCATTGCCGACAGAGGACGCTATGAATGGCCGGCATGGAACAATACGCTACTGGTTTCCGAACCGGATGCGCAGTATCCTTTCCGTCAGACCACGGGAGTGAATTCCGGACGATGGTATCATTCTTCCGCCAATATGCGGGTTACCCGAGGGTATATGCCTTCAAAACGATACACCATCAATTCACAAAGATCCACTGATGTTCATTTTGCACTGACTGACCAGAAGGCTCCTTATGGTTATATGTGGGGAAACCCGGAAGCCGTAGCCGGAAATAATGACTTGATAAACCTGCATGAAATCAGGTTGGAGTTTGCACTGCTCCCTACCGAAGGAGAAGAATCAGTCGGCAAGGTATTCCCCGGAAGAACCTGGTTCGGCGGGTATGAAAAACGCAATGTATGCCCTTCGGATGTTCCCGTAGATATTTATATCAGTGACCTGTTCATTGCCGGAGATAAAGGAGAGAAAATACTGGTACCGTTTGATAAACTGACGGACAAACTGTCATTTGGCTTCGTTGCTCCCGACAAGACACAGCAATTCCCCGAAACGGAATTAGCCAAAGAGGATTATGCCATTGTAACCGATGCAGAAACGGGCAAACAGGTATTGCGCATCCGCACGAAATATGGCCGTACGGTTCTCCGTATCAAAATGAATGAACAGGTTAATATGAATGAAGACTATAGCCGCATCGGATTATCATATAAATATGTCACTCCCATCAAGGGTTGGACACGAGTACCCATCCTGATAGCCTTCAATGATAACGACATGAAACATAATTTACGCCTGGACCGTCAGCAAGGTGGTATTCTGACTGATGCCAAAGCTGAAAATAAGGCAGGTGACAGTTATGGTTCCGTATCTTACAAAGGAATCTGGACCCACGATTCATCTTGGACAAGAAGCACTCTTCTGACAGAAGAAGGTTTTCTAATCGTATTGGATGAGTTCCTGCCGGGAAAAGCTGCCGATAAGCTGGTGGCCGGTCCGGTATGGCACGTTCCCTCCGCTCCCCGTTGCGGAAATTCGGATGGGGCTACAGCTGACTGGTTTGATGCTTCCCTGCTACATTACCCTGCACAAGCACGGGCTTTCACTGATAAATACGGTGAAGGAGACAAATGTCTCTTTATTGCTTTCGATGCACCGGCAGGATCGGAAAACGGAATTCAGTATCAGCCTAAACATTGGAAGAATGATGATTATGCGGTTTATAGCAAATGTCCACTGGAGGCCGGAAAAAACACACGCTGGTTATCTGTCCTGGCACCTCATTCCAAAAATACGGATGCCATCAAGTTATCCCGGAACATAAAAATAAGCAATCTGGGAGATAAGGGATATCAAGTAAATATTCAATGGAACGAACAGGGAAAAAGCCCTGTCAAGTTGGAAATAAAGATGGGTAACCATGACGAATGGGAAGTAATACGCAATTAATAACAGAAGAATCATGAATATAAAATATCATTTCATAGCGAGTTGTTTACTCCTGTCAGGAGGATTGGCAATCCTGACCGGTTGTAACTCTCCGCAGAGTTTAAAGGAATTTACCGTGAAGAATCCTTTGGATATAAATCGTGAAGACGAAGCACTGGTATTGACCCGTGCACAACTCAATCCGACAGACAAGCTGCTCAAACCTGTGATAACCAACGGACAGGGAGAATATATTCCTTGTCAGCTGGACGACCTCGACGGAGACGGAGAATGGGATGAACTGGCATTCGTATATACATTTTCCCCTTCCGAAAAGACCCTGTTAAAAGTGGAATGGCTTACTCCGGAGAAATATCCGGTATTCACCTCTCGCACGAATGTCCGCTATGGTAAGATGACCTCCCCCGGAATTATCGAAGAATTGTCCCGGGATGCACACGACAAGCATAACCTTCCACGAGGAAGTGAGATGTATCCTTATCAAATGGATGGTCCTGTCTGGGAAAATGATAAAATGGGATTCCGTCAGTACTTCGATGGCCGTAATTGTTGCGATGTTTTCGGTAAAAGAATATCTGAAATGGTGCTGGATACAGTGGGAATCAGTCCGGAAGGACATCCGGCAAATACATACCAGGTAGTACGCGAATGGGGATGCGACATTCTGAGTGCAGCCAACTCATTCGGTTTGGGCGGACTTGCCATGCAGACTCCAGACAGCCTGGTACGCATGGGTGTCCCCGCAAGTTATACAGAAGATGTTATCGACTCCACCTACTACGAACTGGTTACAGAAGGCCCGGTCCGCTCTATTATTCGCTTGACATATAAAGGATGGCAAATAGAAAATAACAAGATAGATCTTTGCGAAGAAATCAGTATATGGGCAGGAAAATACGGATATGAAAAGAAAATCAGCACCACTACCCTACCCGGAAATTACTTCCTAGTGACCGGCATTGTCAATAACCTGAATACGCAACCTTTCACGGAAGAAGAATATGAAGGGAAACAGTATGCCATGCTCACCCATGACAAACAGACCGTAAACGGAAGTTTCTATTTCGGCATGAGTTTATTGGTACCTGTTGACAATTTGATAGAAACCTTCCATACACCGGAAGAAAACGCAGATATTATAAAAACCTGGTGCGTCAAAATGAAACCTGACGCAAACGGACTCTACAATTACCGGGCTTATGCAGCCTGGGAGTTGAGAGACAAACAGTTCCGGGAACGGGAGGCATTCATCAACCTGATAGCCCATGAGGCATTATGCATCAATCATCCCATTATCATTCAGCTATAAAAAATAGAGCTATGAAGAAGTTACTGATCAGCTGTCTAGTCTTTTTAGGCGGTTTCATTTCAGTTCATGGGCAAGTTTATACAGGAGCCGCCTATTATCCGGAACATACCGATAAAGAGCAAGTTGAAAAGGATGCACGTCTCATGAAGGAAGCGCATTTCAACATAGCCCGGATGGGTGACTTCGCCTGGCATAGTATGGAACCTAGAGACGGAGCCTTTACGCTGGAATGGTTAGATCATGCTATCCGGACACTGTCACAGCATGGCATACAATCTCTGTTATGTACCCCTACTGCCGCCATACCCAAATGGATGCACGATGCACACCCCGACATCATGATCATAGGAGCAGACGGTCAGAGGAAGCCCTATGGACGCCGGCGCCATGCCTGTCTCAACAACGAGGATTACCGCCAATACTGCACACGCATTACACGCACCTTGGCGGAACGTTATAAAAACAATAAATCCGTCATCGGATTTCAGATAGATAACGAACTGGCAACCGAAGAGCCATATTGCTATTGTCCTGAATGCCTGAAGAAATTCCAGTTATGGCTGAAGAAGAAATATCAGACTGTAGAAGCCTTAAATAAAGCCTGGGAAACCGTCTTCTGGAGCGAAACATTAGATAACTTCGAACAGGTATGGCTACCCCGCAGGATGGATAATCCGGGTATTTATCTGGATTATCAACGGTTCTATTCGGATGTAGCATTAGAATTCTTCCGTATGCAACGGGATGTGGTTAAAGCCGTAGCTCCGGGCATGACAGTGACAACTAATATCGGAGGAAGTGGCTTTGTGACCACCATGAATCTCTATGAACTGGCAGATGAATGCGATGTCCTGTCGTTCGACAATTATCCTGTAAATGTAACTTTGGAACATCTCTATGGGAATGACATCGGACACCCTTTTGATCCTGCCATGACATCTTTTGCCATACAGATAATACGAGGAGGCAAATCACGGTCTATATGGGTGCCGGAAGCACAGATCGGACGTACGGCCCTTACACAAAAGGAGATCGTAAAAGAGGGATATCCCCGTTTATGGAACCATCAGCAACTGGCTTACGGATGTCGTTTATCCACTTTCTTCCCCTTCCGTTCTTTCGATTCCGGACACGAGCATCTGATGGCAGGAGTCATGGAATCCGATAATGTAAAGCGAAGTAAATTCTACGAAGCACAACAGACAGCCAAGGAATTACAAGAGATTTACGCCCGGACAGGTGAAATGTTGCCGGTGGCTAAAGCCGCGGTAATCCGTGATTTCCAAGTGGATTGGACTTTCGAGAATGGCTATACATTCTGCCCCGACCTTAAATACCTGCGTGAAGTATATAAGTACTATCATGCTTTGCGTTCTCAATCAATTATGGCTGATGTTATCTCATCTCAGGCAGATTTGAGCGGTTATAGTTTGATTGTAGTGCCTTATCTGGCCATTGCTTCTCCTGATTTTTGCCAACGCCTGGAAGAAGCCGCCCGGCAAGGTGCTACAATTCTTCTAACTTGTGTCAGCGGGGTACGTGATATTCATCTGCACAAGACGGATGCTTTGGTCACCTCCCGTCTGCAACAACTGGCAGGCATCGAAGTGAAAGGGCAGGAAGCACTGTTCGGACGAAAAAGTAATACTTTAACTTATGGAGATCAGACCGGTCAATGCCATTTCTGGTTCGACCAAATAGAAGTAAAGACGGCTTCTCCGACAGCTTCATTCAGTGGAAATTACTTTAAAGGCTATCCTGCCATCACTTGCAACAAATATGGAAAAGGAATCGTGTACTACGTGGCTACCGTACCTGAACAACGCATTGCAGACAAACTTATGAAAGAAGTTATCAGTAACTCTTCCATAAAGGTTCCGGCTCAATGTAACCATCCGCTGGTAGAGATTGCAGGACTGAAAGATACCAACGGTAAGCAATATATTTATATCGTTAATTTCTCAGATGAAGATCAGATAATAGAATTCAAGATCCCGGTTCTGAACATCATGACAGGAAAGAAATACCCTGCATCTGCCTCCGTCAAGGCGATGGATTATTTATTAGTACAAGTAAATCAATAAATATTTATCATGAAGAAACTGTATTTATACAGGCTGAACAGCCTTATACTCCTAGCATGCACCAGCATGGCCGTATGGAGCGCTCCACCTAAAGATATATACCGAAAAGGTTGGATCGACTTCAACAAAAATGGGAAAATGGACATCTATGAAGACCCTTCCGCACCTATGGAAGAACGGGTTAATGACCTGCTTTCGCAAATGACTCTGGAAGAAAAGACTTGCCAAATGGCTACCCTTTACGGTTCGGGACGTGTCTTGGAAGATGCACTGCCGGAGGAACACTGGAAACAGGCATTATGGAAAGACGGAATCGGAAACATTGATGAAGAACATAATGGATTAGGGACATTCGGTTCTGAATACTCTTTCCCCTACAATAAGCACGTGAAAGCAAAACATGAAATCCAACGTTGGTTTGTAGAAGAAACCCGTTTAGGAATTCCTGTTGACTTCACCAATGAAGGTATACGAGGACTGTGCCACGACCGCGCTACATTCTTTCCCTCACAGAGCGGACAAGGAAGCACCTGGAATAAAGAATTAATAGCACGCATCGGCGAAGTGGAAGCCAAAGAAGCGGTTGCTTTAGGCTACACCAATATCTATTCTCCCATTCTGGATATCTGCCAGGATCCCCGTTGGGGACGTTCTGTGGAATGTTACGGTGAAGATCCCTATCTGGTAGGACAATTAGGCAAGCAAATGATTCAAAGCCTGCAAAAACACCGCTTAGTCTCTACCGTCAAGCATTTTGCGGTATATAGTATCCCGGTAGGAGGACGAGACGGGAAGACACGTACCGACCCTCATGTGTCGCCACGCGAAATGCGTACGCTTTATCTGGAGCCATTCCGGCGTGCCTTCTGCGAAGCCGGAGCGCTGGGAGTGATGAGCTCATATAACGACTACGATGGAGAACCGATTACAGGCAGCCACCACTTTCTGACTGAGATTCTCCGACAGGAATATGGCTTTAAAGGTTATGTAGTATCCGACAGTGAGGCTGTCGAATTCATAACGACTAAGCATCACGTAGTCTCAAATGAAGTTGAAGGAGTGGCACAAGCCGTAAATGCCGGTTTGAATATTCGTACTCATTTTACCAAACCGGAAGATTTCGTACTCCCTTTACGTCAGGCTATAAAAGAAGGAAAAGTATCTCCGGAAACGATTAACAGTCGGGTTGCCGATATCCTGAGAATAAAATTCTGGTTGGGCTTGTTCGACAATCCCTACCGGGGAGACGAGAAACAAGCGGAGAAGATAGTGCACTGCAAAGAACATCAACAAGTCGCTCTTGAGGCAGCCCGTCAATCATTGGTTTTATTGAAGAATGAGAATCAACTGCTACCGCTAAAGAAAACAGTGAAATCCGTAGCTGTCATCGGGCCGAATGCAAACGAACAGACCCAACTTATCTGCCGGTATGGTCCGGCAAATGCACCGATCAAAACAGTTTATCAAGGCATCAAAGAGTTACTGCCCGAAACAGAAGTCGTTTATAGAAAAGGATGCGAAATCATAGACAGCCACTTTCCGGAAAGTGAGATATTGCCTTTCGAAAAAACAACGGAAGAACAGCAAATGCTGGACGAGGCAGTTGCCGCAGCCCGCAATGCGGAAGTGGTGGTGCTTGTTTTGGGTGGTTCTGAACTGACAGTCCGCGAAGACCGTTCACGCACCAGTCTGGATCTTCCGGGACATCAACAAGAGCTGATGCAGGCTATACACGCAACCGGAAAGCCCACTGTACTGGTTCTGTTCGACGGACGTGCTGCCACCATCAATTATGCCAATCAATACATACCCGCCATTCTGCACGCATGGTTCCCGGGAGAATTTGCCGGAACGGCTATTGCGGAAGCATTGTTCGGAGATTATAATCCGGGCGGACGTCTGGCAGTGACCTTTCCGAAATCAGTGGGGCAGATACCATTCGCTTTCCCCTTTAAACCCGGTTCCGACGAACCCTGTGAAACAGCCGTATACGGTGCACTGTATCCCTTCGGCTATGGATTGAGCTATACAAAATTCAGTTATAAGAATCTACAGATAACACCCGAAGAGCAAGGTCCGCAAGGAGAAATCACAGTTAGTTGTGAAGTTACCAATACTGGAGACCGTACAGGTGATGAAGTGGTGCAACTCTATCTCCGCGATGAAGTGAGTAGCGTAACGACCTATATGAAAGTATTGCGCGGCTTCGAACGGATCACATTAAATCCGGGTGAAACGAAAAAAGTAACTTTCATACTGACTCCTCAGGATCTCGGTCTATGGGACAAGAATAATAAATTCGTTGTAGAACCGGGCATGTTCAAAGTCATGATTGGCGCCGCCTCAACCGATATTCGTTTAGAAGGAAAATTTAATATCAAATAAAAGAAATAGTATCATGAAAAAGAATTTCATCACATGTGTAAGCTTCTTGAGCATTATGTCGCTCTTTTCTTGTTCGTCAGAAAAAGAATTTAATAGATGGGGAGACAAACTTACCCAGTATGTAGTAGAAGAATATATGCCTGCAAAGGACTATATCTGGAACTGGAACGAAGCCGTATTCCTAAAATCCGCCGTTGTACGTTGTGAGAATAATATGGATAAAGACTATCTGTTTCCATACATACAAACAGCTGTCGACTCCACTTTCGGGGACGCCAACGGTCATCACCCGAATGCTGTCATCTCCGGATTAGGACTGGCCTATCTGGCACAGACCACCGGTGAAAGCCGATACAAAGACAAAGCTTATGAGATTTTCGAACAATACAAGAATATCCCCAGAGCCACCAACGGAGGTGTGTCACACAGAGAAGAAGTGATTGAATTATGGGATGATACCGTATATATGGTAGGCGAGTTCCTGATGCAGATGTACAAACTGACAGGCAACAAAGAATTCCTTCTGGAAGCCATCTCCCAATTGAAAAAGCATGCGGAGAAACTGGAAGATCCGGAAACCGGTCTCTGGTATCACGGTTGGGACAATGATACGATTCCCTCACAGGATCCCTGCTGCCAGCCCGGTTGGGCGGAAAATCCAAACCGCAGAAACAATGAGTTCTGGGGACGCGGCAATGGTTGGATTCTAATGACTCTGGTAGATTTAATGGAGCTTCTTCCCGAAAATGATGAGAACTATCCGTATTTGGAAGCATCTCTCACACAGAAACTCAATACATTATATCCATTGCAGGATGAAAAGACAGGACACTGGTATCAATTGCCCATCTATCCGGGAGAAGAAGGGAACTTTATAGAAAGCTCAAGCACTGCCATGTATGCCTATGCCGCAGCAAAAGGCATTGCACTGGGAATATTACCCGCTGACAAGTATATGCCTATGATAGACCGTGCCTATGCCGGCTTGGAAGCAAACAGTCTGCAACCTGTAGGGAAGTACCTGAAAATGAAAAATATTTGTGACGGTACCTGTATCGGTGATAAAGATTATTATTATAACAGAGGCATTGTAAACGAAAGAGCTTATGCTTTCGGAATAGCTGCCATGTTCTATGATCAATACCATCAACTGACAGCAAAGTAGGTTTCCCCCATTAGCAACATATGAATTAGACGATAGCCGGGCTAGCCTTCAGTGTATGTGAAAAACAGTTCAAGACAGAAGCTATCATCAATGGCATTGATGATAGCTTCTGTCGTAGGGGAAGTTTAGCTCACCGATTTGCCTATACCGGCAGACTCCTGACCTCATCTAATTTATAACAGTATTACAATAAGCCCCTTTCCTTCAGCAAGACCGCATAAACTCTGTCAGTGGAGTGTATTCTGTTCATTAAGACAGAAAACATTTTTGAATAACAGCGCATACATCAGCCCTAAACTTTTCCTAATTCTCCCCTCCTTCGTGCCATTATATGAAAAATGTTTCGTATTTTTGTCCCCAAATTGTGTTAATGTACAACGAAATGAATGTATTAGAACTAAGTGAACAGGAAATCATTCGACGTAATAGTATGAATGAACTTCGCGCGATGGGCATCGAGCCCTATCCCGCTGCAGAGTATGTAACCAATGCTTTCTCCACTGATATAAAAGCAGAATTCAAAGATGACGCTGAACCTCGCAAAGTATCCGTAGCCGGACGTATGATGACACGCCGTGTGATGGGTAAGGCTTCGTTCATTGAATTGCAGGACTCTAAAGGTCGCATTCAGGTATATATTACCCGCGACGATATCTGTCCGGGAGAAGACAAGGATCTCTACAACACTGTATTTAAACGCCTGCTCGACTTAGGCGATTTCATTGGAATCGAGGGTTTTGTATTCCGTACCCAAATGGGCGAAATCAGTATCCATGCCCAAAAGCTGACTGTACTGGCAAAATCCATCAAACCGTTGCCTATTGTAAAATACAAAGATGGCGTAGCTTATGACTCCTTTGAAGATCCCGAACTCCGCTATCGCCAACGTTACGTTGACCTTGTAGTGAATGACGGCGTAAAAGAAACATTCCTGAAACGTGCCACGGTTATTAAAACCATGCGTGCCGTACTGGACGAAGCCGGCTACACGGAAGTGGAAACTCCGATTCTGCAATCCATCGCAGGTGGAGCAAGTGCCCGTCCTTTCATCACTCACCACAACTCACTGAATATGGATCTGTATCTGCGTATCGCCACCGAGCTTTACCTGAAACGTTTGATCGTTGGTGGTTTTGAAGGTGTGTACGAAATCGGAAAGAACTTCCGCAACGAAGGTATGGACAAGAACCATAACCCGGAATTCACCTGTCTGGAGCTGTACGTACAATATAAGGATTACAACTGGATGATGAGTTTCACCGAGAAATTGCTGGAACGTATCTGCATTGCCGTGAACGGCAGCGAAGAAACGACCATCGACGGTAAGACCATAAGCTTCAAAGCACCATACCGCCGCTTACCCATCCTGGACGCTATCAAGGAAAAGACAGGTTACGACCTCAATGGTAAAAGTGAAGAAGAAATCCGCCAGGTCTGCAAAGAACTGAAAATGGAAATTGACGACACCATGGGTAAAGGCAAGTTGATAGATGAAATATTCGGTGAATTCTGCGAAGGCACTTTCATTCAGCCTACTTTCATCACTGACTATCCTGTTGAAATGAGTCCGCTGACCAAGATGCACCGCAGTAAACCGGGACTAACCGAACGTTTTGAACTGATGGTGAACGGTAAAGAGCTTGCCAATGCTTATAGCGAGTTGAACGATCCCATCGACCAGGAAGAACGTTTCAAAGATCAATTGCGATTGAGTGAAAAGGGAGACGATGAAGCAATGTTCATCGACCAGGATTTCCTGCGTGCCCTGCAATTCGGTATGCCTCCCACATCAGGTATCGGTATCGGTATTGACCGTCTGACGATGCTAATGACAGGCAAGTCGTATATTCAGGAAGTATTGTTCTTCCCGCAAATGCGCCCCGAAAAGATCACTCCGAAAGATGCTCCCGCCAAATATATGGAACTGGGCATTGCCGAAGACTGGGTACCCGTTATTCAGAAAGCCGGCTACAACACAATAGAAGATATGAAAGATGTGAATCCGCAAAAACTGCACCAAGACATTTGCGGTATTAACAAGAAATACAAACTGGAACTGACCAACCCGTCGGTAAACGACGTAGAAGGCTGGATTGAGAAAATTAAGAATTAAAGAATTAAAAATTAAATAAGAAGATTAAAGATCGAATGAGGGAAAGGAGTTTCCTTTCCCCCTTTTAATTTTTAATTATTAATTATTAATTTCGATATGAAACTACCCGGAAAGATAGCCATAATGGGCGGAGGAAGCTGGGCTACAGCCATTGCAAAAATGGTACTTGCTCAGGCTGAGTCGATTAACTGGTATATGCGACGAGATGATCGTATAACCGATTTTAAACGACTGGGCCATAACCCTGCCTACCTGACGGGCGTCAAATTCGACATGAAGCGCATCAACTTCAGCTCTAATATCAACGATGTAGTAAAAGAGTCTGATACGCTGATATTTGTCACCCCCTCCCCCTATCTCAAAGCTCACCTGAAGAAGCTGAAAACGCGGATACGGGATAAATTCATCATTACTGCTATAAAAGGAATCGTACCCGATGACAATCTGATCGTATCGGAGTACTTCACAAAAGAATACGGCGTTCCACCCGAAAATATTGCTGTACTGGCAGGTCCCTGCCATGCGGAAGAAGTAGCCTTGGAACGTCTCTCTTATCTCACCATCGCTTGTCCGGACACAGACAAGGCATGTACCATCGCCCGCCGCCTGGCCAGTTCATTTATCAAAACATCCGTCAGCAATGACGTAGCCGGTATAGAATACAGTTCTGTACTGAAAAACGTGTACGCCATTGCCGCCGGTATCTGTAGCGGTCTGAAGTACGGTGATAACTTCCAGGCGGTATTGATATCCAACGCCGTGCAAGAAATGAACCGTTTCCTGCAAACAGTACATCCGCTGAACAGAAACGTGAATGATTCTGTTTATTTAGGTGATTTGTTGGTGACAGGATATTCCAACTTCAGCCGTAATCGCACGTTTGGTACTATGATTGGTAAAGGGTATTCTGTAAAAAGCGCGCAAATAGAAATGGAGATGATTGCCGAAGGATATTACGGTACAAAGTGTATCAAGGAAATCAACAAGCATCACCATGTCAATATGCCGATACTGGATGCTGTCTATAACATTCTGTACGAACGCATTTCACCCATGATAGAAATCAAGTTGCTGACTGATTCGCTAAGATAATCTCTCCCTTAACTCCTCTTCCGCAAAGAGGAGAATAAAGCCAGAGTTGCGATATAAAGAAAAGAATATTATAAATAAATCTTATAAACCAAAAGTAACTCAAACCTACCTTTTCCACAGGGAAGGAGGCAGGTAAGAGGCTTTTAAAACCTAGAATATTATGATTAGTTTGAACATCGAAAAGACTTTTGGATTTATCTCCAAAGCATCTGTTGCTGCTTACGAAGCTCAGGTAAAAGCTGCGCAGGAAGCATTGGAAAACGGTACCGGAAAAGGTAATGACTTCCTGGGCTGGTTGCACCTCCCCTCATCTATCAGCCAAGAGCATTTGGCCGACCTGAAAGCTACTGCACAAGTTTTGCGCGACAACTGTGAGGTAGTAATCGTAGCCGGCATCGGCGGAAGCTATCTCGGCGCACGTGCAGTCATCGAGGCTTTATCAAACAGCTTCACTTGGTTGCAGGAAAAGAAAACTGCTCCTGTAATGATCTATGCAGGACACAATATCAGCGAAGATTATTTGTATGAACTGACTGAATTCCTGAAAGACAAGAAATTCGGCGTCATCAATATCTCCAAATCCGGAACTACCACCGAAACCGCTCTCGCTTTCCGTCTGTTGAAAAAGCAATGCGAAGACCAGCGTGGTAAGGAAATGGCAAAGAAAGTTATCGTTGCCATCACAGATGCCAAGAAAGGCGCTGCCCGCATCACTGCTGATAAGGAAGGTTACAAATCATTCATCATCCCCGATAATGTGGGAGGACGCTTCTCTGTACTGACTCCGGTTGGTTTATTGCCGATAGCGATAGCCGGTTTCGATATCGAGAAATTAGTAGCCGGTGCTGCTGACATGGAAAAGGCTTGCGGTGTGAATGTTCCGTTTGCCGAGAATTTGGCTGCGCAATATGCTGCTACTCGTAACGAGCTGTACAAGAATGGCAAGAAGATCGAAATCCTTGTAAACTTCTGCCCGAAACTGCACTATGTAAGCGAATGGTGGAAGCAATTGTACGGAGAATCTGAAGGTAAGGAAAACAAAGGTATTTTCCCGGCAGCTGTAGACTTCTCTACTGATCTGCACTCTATGGGACAATGGATTCAGGAAGGTGAACGCACCATCTTCGAAACCGTAATTTCTGTAGAGAACGTAAACCACAAACTGGAAGTTCCTTCTGACGAAGCAAATCTGGACGGTCTGAACTTCCTTGCAGGTAAGCGCGTGGACGAAGTAAACAAAATGGCTGAACTGGGTACCCAGTTGGCTCATGTAGATGGTGGTGTACCCAACATGCGTATTACCATCGAGAAGCTGGACGAATACAATATCGGTCAGCTACTTTACTTCTTTGAAATAGGATGCGGTATCAGCGGTTATCTGCTGGGCGTGAATCCGTTCAATCAACCGGGCGTAGAAGCATACAAAAAGAATATGTTTGCATTGCTGAACAAACCGGGATATGAAGAAGAGTCAAAAGCTATTCAGGCAAGACTCTAGGTAAGAGTCAGTTAACCATAGATAAACGAGGTGTGGATGAATTTAATCATTCACACCTCGTTTTTTTGTTGTATCTTTGCAGATATAAAACAATAGGTATTATGTTTCAAGAAGCCATTTCCCGCTATCTTCAGTCCAGCGGGTACTCCAGAATTCAATTGAAATCCGTCCTTTTCGATATGGACGGTGTATTATTCAATTCCATGCCTTACCATGCCGATGCCTGGCACAAGGTAATGGAACGCCATGGATTGCACCTGAGCCGTGAAGAAGCTTATCTGCATGAAGGACGAACCGGAGCTGCTACTATCAATATCGTCTATCAACGGCAATATGGAAAAGATGCCACTCCCGAAATGATACAGAGCATTTATGCAGAAAAGAGTGCAGAATTCAACAGTAACCCCGAACCGGAACCTATGCCCGGCGCATGGGAAGTACTACAGAAAATAAAGTCGGACGGACTGATACCGATGGTAGTCACTGGTTCCGGACAACACTCACTATTAGACCGCCTGTCGCATAACTTCCCCGGCATGTTCCGTCGCGAACTGATGGTAACTGCCTTCGATGTAAAATATGGGAAACCACACCCGGAACCTTACCTGATGGCTTTACAAAAAGGAGGATTAGCCCCCAATGAAGCTATCGTAGTAGAAAATGCGCCTATGGGCGTACAAGCCGGTGCAGCAGCAGGTATATTTACAGTAGCTGTCAACACAGGTCCCATTGACGGACAGGTCTTACTAGATGCCGGAGCAAATGTATTATTCCCGTCCATGCAGGATTTTTGCGACAATTGGGAGAACTTACGTAAAGCGTTCGAATAAAGAAATCGGACGCTTTACTATTTATGGAAAAGAAAATATTTTATCTCAATAGTTCACTGATTTTTTTCCTTAAATTTAACTTTATTATTTCATCAGGTTTTAACTCAAGCTCTATCAAAATCTTGGCAGTAGAGAGTTTATAAGCTTCATTTTCCCTATCATAATTCATCTGTTCTTTATCGATAGAATAGAGCAGGGCAAAATCATAATCTAAAGCTTTTGAAACATTATATAAAGTATCTGTATCAATACTTTTTCGTGTCAACATATAGTCAACACTCTGAGGCTTAACTTGCAGTCTCCTTGCAAGTTCAGCCTTTGTCACCAGTTTTTCAACCATGACATTTTTTATAACTTCACCGATGTATATAGTAGTCTTTTCCATTTCCATGAAGGTACGATTTATTATCCAAACCTAGAGGAAGTGAAATAAAAATTTATCTGTCCTGTAATACCTATTTATTCACAATTCACTTGTTTTATCAAATAAATTGTGATACTTTTGTCGCAGAATGATATAAACAATAAATAATCAAATTACCATGACTCTACTGATTCTTATTCTGATAGCGATCCCTGTTTGTATCTTGACAATTCTATTATGGATATACAATGATTATAAAAAGTACAAAAGACAGAATTGCTTCTTGATTTTATTGTTTTTGGCTTTACCTGCCACTATACAAGCTCAATACACAGACAAAAATTGCTGTGTAAACTCTAAATGGTATGAAAATCCAAAAGAAATATTAGAGCATACGGCTGGAAGTTTCACCACTTCCCATGGTTGTTGACAATAAACCACAATTCTTCAATACCTTCAATTTTATCATTACGCCAATCAAAATTGATTATGATACTCCAAGACATTAAAAGCCGCCTTAACGAAACGCGAAACTGGTACATTGTACTGACATTGCCCCGAAAAGAAAGAAAAACCAAAGAAACTTTGGAAAATAAAGGCATGATAACTTATCTCCCTACCATTTACGTAAAACGCAGATGGAAAGAACAAGTAAAAGAAATACAGATTCCCGCTGTAAACAGATGCGTATTTATTTACGCTACCGGTACAGAACTAGAGGGACTAAAAGGAATATATCCTACTCTTCCGATAGAAATGACGGAAGTAGGACATTAGAGTTGACTTTACAACTGGAAAGGGAAAAAGGGGGACACCGTGATGGTATCCCCCTTTTTGTTGTGTGACCCCGGTGCGATTCAAACGCACGACCTTCAGAACCGGAATCTGACGCTCTATTCACTAAGCTACGGAGCCTTAAATGCGGGGACAAAAGTATAAAAAAATCGGGCATATTCCTAATGATTTGTCTTTTTTTACAGTAAAAGCCTATAAATAAGAATATTATTTTGAGAGCCACAACTGGTTAATAAGAAACAAATTGCTCATAAAATTAGCCAAATACGATGCAAATATAAATATTATACCTATATTTGCCGGACAAAAACATAGTACACACTTATGAGTTATCTGATAAAACCAGAGGGTTATAAACCCTTATTGGACTTAAAACAAACAGAATTAGGAATCAAACAGATCAAAGAGTTCTTCCAATTGAACCTTTCATCGGAATTACGTTTGCGCCGCGTCACAGCCCCGCTTTTCGTATTGAAAGGTATGGGTATTAATGATGATTTGAATGGCGTAGAACGTGCCGTATCATTTCCTATCAAAGATTTGGGAGATGCGCAAGCCGAAGTAGTACATTCTCTTGCCAAATGGAAGCGATTGACATTGGCAGACTATAATATTGAATCCGGATATGGTATTTATACGGATATGAATGCCATACGCTCAGACGAAGAGTTGGGAAATCTCCATTCTCTCTATGTAGACCAATGGGACTGGGAACGTGTCATCACTACCGAAGACCGGAACGTGAACTTCCTGAAAGAAATTGTAACCCGTATTTATGCAGCCATGATACGTACAGAATATATGGTGTATGAAATGTACCCTCAGATTAAGCCTTGCCTGCCTCAGAAGTTACATTTCATTCATGCGGAAGAGTTACGTCAACTTTATCCGAATCTGGAACCCAAATGCCGCGAACATGCCATTACGAAAAAATATGGTGCTGTATTCATTATCGGCATTGGCTGTAAACTAAGCGATGGAGAGAAACACGACGGACGTGCCCCGGACTATGATGACTATACCACAGAAGGGTTGAATGGTCTTCCGGGCTTGAATGGTGACCTTTTATTATGGGATAATGTATTGCAGCGCAGCATTGAGCTATCATCCATGGGTATCCGTGTAGATAAGGAAGCCCTGCAACGCCAGCTGAAACAAGAGGGAGAAGAAAAACGACTGGAACTCTATTTCCATAAAAGATTATTGAATGATACGCTTCCACTCTCTATCGGCGGCGGTATCGGACAATCACGCTTGTGCATGTTCTACTTACGCAAAGCTCATATCGGCGAGATTCAGGCAAGTATCTGGCCGGAAGAAATGCGTCGTGAATGTACAGCCCTTAATATACACCTTATTTAATAGCCTATGAACGTACAAATAGAAGAGAGCTGGAAAACTCATTTAGAACCAGAATTTGAGAAGGATTATTTCCGCACACTGACTGAATTTGTCAGAAGTGAATATAGCCAGTATCAGATCTTTCCTCCGGGAAAGTTGATATTCAATGCATTCAATTTATGTCCGTTTGATAAAGTAAAAGTAGTCATTATCGGTCAGGACCCCTACCATGGTCCCGGTCAGGCACACGGCCTTTGTTTCTCGGTGAATGACGGAGTAGCCTTTCCGCCTTCTCTGGTGAACATTTTCAAAGAAATAAAAGAAGATATCGGCACGCCAGCCCCGTCCACCGGTAACCTGACAAGATGGGCCGAACAGGGTGTCCTGTTGCTGAACGCCACCCTGACAGTACGCGCCCACCAGGCCGGTTCGCACCAACGTCGCGGTTGGGAAGAGTTTACAGATGCTGCCATCCGTGTCCTGGCCGAAGAAAGAGAAAATCTGGTATTCATCCTTTGGGGAAGTTATGCACAGAAGAAAGGTGCCTTCATTGACCGTAACAAGCATTTGGTACTCAGTTCGGCACATCCTTCTCCCCTCTCTGCCTACAATGGCTTCTTTGGGAATAAGCATTTCAGTAAAACAAACGAATACCTGAAAGCCCATGGAAAAACAGAAATAAACTGGTAAACAGAGCAAACTATCAAACGATAGTCGATAAACAGCCGGTAATTTATGCTATAGAAATTTTAAGCATAAATTGCCGGCTGTTTATCGTTCGTCCATCAGATATTTAATACCACTGAATATTACTTTGAGTCTGACTTCTCTTATCCCACTTCAAGTCACGCAGGATACTTGCCGTAGCCCGAATCGTAAAATTATAATAGCGATAGCGGCCGAAAGGCGAAATACTGGCAGACATATTGAAACAATGCAAATCACGTGTAATCGTGCAAGAAGTCTGAGTGATCTCCTTTGCCTCGAAATCATATCCAGAATTGAATGTAAACGACCAATTATTGGAAATCTTCAGGTTACCCGACATGTTGATATTTTGCGTATACTTAAACGGATAACGCATCGTATTACGATTGATCGGCTTACTGCGATCCTCGGAAATACGGAACGAATAGTTCACATTCAGCGACCATGGCATCTTAAATACCTGATAACCGTCACGATCCGCCTGTGCTTTTTCTACCCTCTTCTCAGTAACCGCTTCGTCACCGGTAGAATTTCCTTTTTCTTCGTCGACACCGTCCTTTTTCTTCTTTTGATCGTTATCCTTATCTTTCCCGAACAACTTCTTCCAGGTATCATTATTGAATGTATAGTTGATGGAAGATCCCCATCCCTGGAAACGCCCGAAGCGGCCATAAGACCATTCGGTGCGGTCACCCACTATTACATTACCCGACTTATCGAATGTATAGGCATAGGTTGCGAATACCGCGTTCATATTCAGCGTATAGTTATTAAACTTCTTGAACTTCATACGCAAACGCATATTCAGGTTACTCCATGGTTGCTTCTTTGCAGCCATATTATAAGAAAGATTGAAACCGATTTCATCAATCAAACTGACTTTCACAAGAGAGTCTTTCTTGTTACGGTATTTCATCTCCAAGTTGTTCGACACATCAAAACTAACCGTTCCGGACTTTTCACGCGGAGCTGTACCAAACTGCTGACTGGAATAAGGCGAGTAATACTGATCATTACCGTCTGCATCACGATAATATTCCCAGAATTGCCCGAAACTTGGAGAGCCATTCAATGAAATCTGCGGGGTAAAGACATGGCGAATCTGTATCTCTTTTTTCTTCATAAACAGCGGCTGGTACATACCGTACATCTTGGTACTTAAAGCCAGGCTGGCCGAATAGTTGAACACCCGATAGAATCCATGAATCGTATCGCCGGGGTGTGTATCCCATTTCCGGGTAGTTTCGTCATAGCTCTTCATCACCTTACGGGTATACCAACGTTCAGTGTAATTAAATGAAGGTACCACCTGCAAATACTTGAAAAGAGTGAAAGTTGCCTGTACCGGGATGTTATGCTGCATTGCATTCTCCCATTCCCTGAAACCGGCTTTAAACAAACGGTCGTCTTTTGTCTTCAGGCTGTTGGTCAAACGTCCCGAATAACGCAATGAGATCTTTTCGTACCAACGCTCCTCACCTACCGCACGTTTACGCTTAAAAGGGAAAATAGTACTCAGAGTAATATTCAAGTCAGGCAGGGTGACAGCAATGGAAGAGTCACGCATGGTTTGCGCTATGTTGAAAGTACCCGCGAGTGTCAACTTCTGATCCGGGAAACTACGAGAGTAGCTTACACTCGAAGTTTTTGTATTCTGGGTCATCAACTGAGAATTATAGAGGTTGTTGATATTGGTACGTTCGTAACTACTGGTAGCGAAGTTTACACTTGCCGAGAAAGTGCTGTTGGGACTCGCCTTCTGGTCTTGCCGGTGATTCCACACAATCTTGAAGTCTTTAGCAACCGAGTAGTCCGGCATACCTTTATCCCCAAGTTTGGTTACCTGATAGCCGGCCTGTAACGAACCGGAATATTTATAACGCTTGTTATAATTGGTTTCCATATTGGCGGCCCATGAACCTTTAGTAAAAATATCGGCAGTCAGCTTGAGGTCCATCAGGTCACTGACAGCAAAATAGTAGCCACCACCGGTCAAACCGAAACCACGGCTGGAGTCATCCATATAACTCGGCATGACAAAGCCCGAAGAATAGCTGCTGGAAAACGGAAAGAAGAAAAACGGTACGGCCAAAGGCAACGGTACATCTTCCACTACCAGATAAGCAGGCCCCGTTACCACATTTTTCTTAGGACGGACCTTGGCTTTGGTCAACTGCATATAGAAGTGCGGATGATCGTGGTGGTCGCAGGTCGTATATCGTCCATTCTCCATGAACAGTTCATCGTTTGCGCCTTTCTTCGCATTGTTACCTACCACGTAGCCTTCCCCCTGCTGGGTAACGACGTTATTGATAAATCCTTTTTTACTCTTGAAGTTATACCGGATAGCCTTCGTTTCATAAGGAGTCTCTCCATCCTTAAACACCGGTTTCCCCTTCTCCACTCCCACAGAGTCGATCACTCCACGGGCATAGACCGTACTGCTGTCCATGTTCATGGTGATAATTTCGGCTCCCAGTTCGATGTTCTCGTAGTTCACCTTTCCATCTCCATACAAATGGGCAAATCCTCCTTGTGTAAAGACAATAGAGTCATTGGCAGAATATACAACGGGAGCGTCCAGGGGTTGTTTCTTTTTCTTCACCGATTCCGCCGACAATGTATCGGCCTTCAATACATTGGCTTTCAATGTATCGTTTTTCAGTGTGTCGACTCTCAGTGAATCGTTCTTAGGGGGTGAATAGACCACCGGCCCTTTCAACTCCCTGACACGGCGACGCTGAGCCATAGCTTCGTACGGAAGCATCAGGAGGATCAACAGTAGTATGGATGATATTATCGTATTTGCTTTCAATGGCGTCATTAACTAATAGAGTTTACGCTTGAAGGGGCAAAAGTACACAATCTTCACCAAATATACTTGAGAATCTTCATTTTTAATTCTTTTTTAGGCACTAAAGAAATAGCTTACACCAATTGTTAAAACGTTGCAAACCTTCATCTCCATACTTGGCGATGCTCTTACGAGCCCCCTCCACAGTTTTCTCACGGTCGAGATGGGTTTTCGAAAAAAACTTGTCGGCAAAGCAAATCACTTGTTCTTCCATACTCACCGGCAACATTTCGCGATGGGGGACAGGAAGTTTTTGATCCATAATATCTTTCAGTGAAAGTCCCGCCCCGGTATGCCGTTCACAGACTAATGCGTGTCGAGGGAAACCTTCCTTACGGACAAGCCCGGCTCCGAGATATCCATGACAAATGTAAGATTCCGTCCCAAAACATTGAATACCCGGAGCATGTGTCAGGAAGATACCAATATCATGCAGCATGGCGGCTTCTTCCAGAAAGACAGTATCCAGATTCAGTTCCGGATGTTTTCCGGCGATCCATAGAGCTTTATCAGCCACCGACCGGCTATGCACGTTCAAAATATGTTTCAGTTCATTATCCTGAGGATAATATTTGTCTATCAAATCAAGCACTTTCATATTCTATTATTCATTAATTCAAAAACCACTTGCCATTGGTTTCCGGAATGGAACCCCTTCATAAGCCAAGTGTGTTCGATTGGTTTCTTAAGCACATTTCTTTCCTTCTTTACCCCTCTTTC
>OHME01000140.1_pt1 | contig 62849 bp, 77 predicted proteins | sample 1569201 | NCBI WGS metagenome assembly OHME01 (sample SAMEA3879587, study PRJEB24766) | human gut metagenome | biome: human-associated habitat; feature: feces | place: USA | collected 1985/1987
ATTCGGGCACGTCGAAGGATACTTTGACATGGCTTTGGGCGGCAAGGTTATATATTTCGTCCGGCTGCACACTCTGGATGATACGGATGAGAGAGCTGGAGTCTGTCATGTCTCCATAGTGCAGGTTAATGGTACGTTTCTGTTTCATGTCGCGTACCCACTCATCGAAGTAGAGGTGTTCGATGCGGCCGGTGTTGAAAGAGGAAGAGCGACGCAGGATACCGTGCACTTCATATCCTTTCTGCAGGAGGAATTCGGCAAGGAACGAGCCGTCCTGCCCGGTAATGCCGGAGATAAGGGCTTTCTTCATAATGTATGCTTCTTGTTATTATGTCTTTTCGGACTGCAATATTCGTTATTTTCCACGAGATGGCAAAATATAAACTATTTCTTTCCCATCACTTTGTCGATAATCAGTGCGATTGCCCCGTCGCCCGTCACATTGCAGGCAGTACCGAAGCTGTCCATCGCTATGTATAGTGCAATCATCAGCGCTTGTGCCGACTCGTCGAAGCCCAGCATGGATTGCAGGATGCCCAGTGATGCCATGATGGCGCCTCCCGGTACCCCGGGAGCGGCTACCATAGTGATGCCCAGCATGAAGATAAATCCTGCAAATAGAGGGAAATCATGGGGCATGCCTTGCATTATCATCAGTGCCAGGGCGCATGCCACAATCTTCAATGTGCTGCCCGACAGATGGATGGTGGCGCAAAGTGGGATGACGAAGCCGGCAATATCGGCAGAGACGCCGTTCTTCCGACTTTGCGCCAATGTTACAGGGATAGTGGCGGCACTGGATTGAGTGCCTAGAGCCGTGAAGTAGGCAGGCATCATTCGTCCCAGTAGTTTGAGAGGGTTCTTGCGGACAAACAGTGCCGCAATGCTGTATTGGAATACCAGGAGAAAGATGTGAAGCAGGAAGATTACACCGATAATCTTAATAAAGACCATCAGGATGCCGAATACTTGTCCACTGTGCGTCATGTTGAGGAAAATGCCGAAAATATAGATGGGAAGCAGCGGCAATATCACTGCACTGATCATGCGGATGACAATCTCTTGAAAATCGCGTGCCGCATTTTTCAGTACCTCACTTTTCAGATGAGCCAGGCCCAGCCCCAGTGTGAAGGCAAGTACGAGTGCGGTCATAACATTCATCAAGGGCGGGATACCCACGGAAAAATAGGGAAGAATACCTTGAGACTCACTGACTTCTTCTAACGGCACCCCGGTTTCTATGAGGGAAGGAAATACCGCCATACCGGTGAAATAGGAGAGAAAGCCGGAGAATAAGGTAGCTCCGTAAGCAATGAGCGCCGTGACGACCAGCATCCGTCCGGCTCCTTTGCCGATGTCGGCAATGGCAATCGTGACCAGTCCCACAATGATGAGGGGGATGGAGAAGTTCAGGAATTCACTGAAAATGGCATTGAATGTTACGAACAGCCGTACCAGCGAAGCCGGTAGGAAATTTCCGAAAAGTATACCTAAGATAATGGCAATGATGATGCGTGGCAATAGTCCGATGTGGAAGTTCTTCATGAGCATTGGTTTTCTGTCTGGTTGAAAAATAGGCTTTCGCTGACAAAAGTACTATTTTATTTTCGTAATTCATACGAACAAATGCTGTTAGCATTTTGTTTCCATATAAAGACAAAATTTACATGAATATGAAGAATTTAAATAAAACAGACATTGGACTTATCGGTCTGGCAGTTATGGGCGAGAATTTGGCCCTCAATATGGCAGATAAGGGATGGAATGTTTCGGTATATAATCGTACGGTTCCGGGAGTGGAAGAAGGGGTGGTGGAGCGTTTTGTGAACGGCCGCGCCAAAGGGAAAAAAATTGAAGGCTATACAGATATAGCCGAATTTGTAACTTCCATTGCCATACCCCGCAAAATAATGATGATGGTTCGTGCCGGCAGTGCGGTGGATGAACTGATGGAACAGCTGTTTCCCCATTTGTCCGAAGGGGATATCCTGATTGACGGTGGTAATTCCAATTATGAGGACACCAACCGGCGTGTGGCATTGGCCGAAAAGAAAGGCTTCCGTTTTGTGGGAGCTGGAGTTTCCGGTGGAGAGGAAGGAGCGCTGAACGGCGCGTCTATCATGCCCGGAGGATCTGAAAGTGCCTGGCCTGAGGTGAAGCCTATCCTGCAGAGTATTGCGGCAAAAGCATCTGACGGTACCCCGTGCTGCCAGTGGATTGGTCCTGCCGGTTCCGGTCATTTCGTCAAGATGATACATAACGGTATCGAATATGGAGATATGCAGCTTATTGCCGAAGCTTATTGGGTGATGAAGAATCTGCTTGGTCTGGACAATGGACAGATGGCGGAAATCTTTGCTGATTGGAATGAGGGTAAGTTGCGTAGCTATCTCATTGAAATTACCGCCAACATACTGCGTCATAAGGACAAATCAGGAGGTTACCTGATAGATAAGATATTGGATACCGCCGGACAGAAAGGTACGGGCAAGTGGTCCGTTATCAATGCGATGGAGCTGGGCATGCCGTTGGGGCTGATTGCTACGGCTGTGTTCGAACGTAGTTTGTCGGCACAGAAGGGCTTGCGTGAAACGGCTTCCAAGCAATTTGTATGCCGACGCTCGCAGGCGGTGTACAACAAGTCGGAGATGGTGAAGGATATCTATTCCGCACTCTATGCTTCCAAATTAGTGTCATATGCTCAGGGATTCGCCGTGTTGCAGCGTGCATCCGACGCTTTTGCCTGGAACCTCGATTTGGCATCCATCGCACGCATGTGGCGGGGCGGCTGCATCATCCGTAGTATTTTCCTGAACGACATAGCTACGGCTTTCGAGGCAAAAGACAAGCCCAAACATCTGCTGTTGGCTCCTTATTTCAAAAATGAAATGCAGCTGTTGCTTTCCGGCTGGAAACATCTGGTGGCACAATCCATGAAAGAGGAACTTCCGGTGCCTGCATTCTCGTCCGCCTTGAATTATTTCTATTCGCTGGTGTCTGCCAAGTTGCCTGCCAATATGATTCAGGCGCAACGTGACTATTTTGGTGCGCATACCTTTGAAAGGACAGACGAGTTGCGTGGACAGTTTTTCCATGAAAATTGGACGGGACACGGAGGAGATACGAAATCGGGTACGTACAATGTGTGAGAAAGGGGGAGAAGATGATGAATAAATTAGTGATTGTTATATTCGGCGCTTCGGGTGACTTGACGAAGCGCAAACTGATGCCGGCGCTCTATACTTTATATAGTGGCGGGCGGTTGCCGGAAGGATTCTCCATTCTGGGGATAGGACGCACCGAGTATACGGATGCCCGTTACCAAGAATATATAATGAGTGAATTGAGTAAGTTCGTAGCTTCCAAAGAGCAGGTGGAAGATAAAATGAGGGATTTTTGCAGCCATCTGCATTACCAGACATTGGATCCCGCCGAGGTTGAAGGCTATCATCTGCTGGACGGACGTTTACAAGAGTTTACCGGTGAGCAGAAACCGGACAACCTGCTGTTCTATCTGGCTACTCCACCTTCCTTGTACGGTGTCATTCCCTTGCACTTGAAGGCGGCCGGTCTGAACCGTCCTGATACGCGTATCATCGTTGAAAAGCCGTTCGGTTACGATTTGGAGTCAGCCAGAAAGCTGAATAGCATTTATGCTTCCGTTTTCAAGGAGCATCAGATTTACCGCATCGACCATTTTTTGGGTAAGGAAACGGCGCAGAACATTCTCGCCTTCCGTTTTGCCAACGGAATCTTCGAACCGCTATGGAACCGTAATTATATAGACTATGTGGAGATTACAGCCGTAGAGAATCTGGGTATCGAAGGACGTGGCGGATTCTATGAAGGTGCCGGAGCCCTGCGCGATATGGTACAAAACCACCTCATACAGCTTGTGGCGCTCACAGCATTGGAACCGCCTGCCGTTTTCAATGCCGATAATTTCCGCAACGAGGTGGTGAAGGTCTATGAGTCATTGGCCCCCTTGACAGAGGAGGATTTGGAGGAACACATTGTCCGCGGACAATATACGGCTTCGGGCTCGAAAGCCGGGTATAGGGAAGAGAAGAACGTGGCACCTGATTCGCGTACCGAAACGTATATTGCCATGAAAATCGGTATTAACAACTGGCGGTGGAAGGGTGTTCCTTTCTATATCCGTACCGGCAAACAAATGCCGACAAAGGTGACTGAGATTGTTGTACATTTCCGTGAGACGCCCCATCAGATGTTTCGTTGCGAGGGTGGACATTGTCCCCGCGCGAATAAGCTGATTCTCCGTCTGCAACCCAATGAAGGCATTGTGCTGAAATTCGGCATGAAGACTCCCGGACCGGGATTTGACGTGAAGCAGGTGATGATGGACTTCAGTTATGACCAGTTGGGCGGGTTGCCTACCGGCGATGCCTATGCCCGTCTGATAGAGGACTGCATACAAGGTGACCCTACACTCTTTACCCGCAGCGACGCGGTAGAGGCTTCATGGCGCTTTTTCGATCCCGTGTTGCGCTATTGGAAAGAGCATACGGATGCTCCTTTATATGGGTATCCCGTAGGTACGTGGGGACCTTTGGAAAGTGAAGCGATGATGCACGAACATGGTGCTGAGTGGACCAATCCGTGTAAGAATTTGACTAATACAGATGAATATTGCGAGTTATGAAAAGTTATGTTTACCATTCGGCTACAGCTACGGCACATGCGTTGATTGAACATTTGATTGCGATGATGGAGCGTGAGCCGGAAAAGACCTTTTATTTTGCATTCAGTGGGGGAAGTACTCCTTCGCTGATGTTTGACATTTGGGCCAACGAGTACAAGGAGGTGACTCCTTGGATGCGGATGCGGATTTATTGGGTGGATGAACGGTGTGTGCCGGCAGAGGATTATGAGAGCAATTATGGTACCATGCGCCGTTTGCTGTTGGATGAAGTAGGCATGCCCGATGAATACGTTTATCCTATTTATGGAGTGAACCGCCCGGAGATTGAAGCAAAGAACTATTCGACGCTGGTTTGCCGCACGGTTCCGCTTTGGGGTGGCTTCCCGGCCTTCGATGTCGTTTTGCTCGGTGCTGGAGACGACGGGCATACCTCCTCTATCTTTCCGGGGCAGGAATATCTGCTTTCTTCCTTTCATCCTTATGAGGTGAGTGTCAATCCCTATAATGGGCAGAAACGCATAGCCATGACCGGCTGCCTTTTGTTTGCTGCGAAGAATCTTATTTTCTTTATTACCGGCAAGAATAAGGCGGATGTGGTCCGCGATATTCTTGATTCCGGGGATACCGGTCCGGCAGCTTATGTGGCCCACCATGCCGAGCGTGTGGAATTGTTCCTCGATGCTCAGGCCAATGGCGGGAAAATGTCTACTTAGATGTACCGCTCTCCAGAATGCTTACGATGGAGAATAATGTAAAGCAGATGCCTCCCAAACCTGCCAGTACGCGTGCAGGGACAAAATAGGCATTGTGCAGGCTTGCCATCTCAAACAGAAAGGCGGAGAGAAACAGACAAGCCAGGGCCGTGAAGACCGGAATCAGCGGGATGCGGTTGGCCAGCTTGAAAGTGTTCCGCCAGATGGCGGCAAGTAGTATGACTTTGCTGGAAATGCTGTAGCATACCAGTCCCAGGCCTATCATAATATATCCTGTGGAGGAGAGTGCCGGATTGCTGTTGGCCAAGACCAGAAGTCCCCAGAGAATGCTGATGCTGCCCATTATCAAAACAAGGGCCGGCCATTGTTTCCGTTCAGCCTTTGTATAGTTGTTGCGTATCTGGCGGACGATGGTTGCAACCAGCGCCACCAAGCTGGAACAGATACAAGCAAGTCCTGCCATGACATGGCCTGCTACATAATATGCATTGTGCTCGCTGCTTTTTGACAATAGCCAGAAGGCCCATATCCATGCCATTACTGCCATAAGGGTGGCAACTGCTATCAGGATATATCCCTGGGAGGAATTGAATGCATCGGCAGGTTGTAGCTGGTCGGTACGTTCCGAGTTGGCGGGAATGAGGGTGAAGCGGGTGGAGGCTGTGGCTGTGGTAGCTACACAAGCTGTGATGAAACCGACTCCGCAAATCACGTGTCCTGCCACGAAATTGCTTGCCGTGGCAGCTTCGTGCATATAATTCCAACCATAGATTACTGTGAGTACGGCTGCCAGGTAACCAATAACCGGAAGTGCGTATCTGGCTATCGGATTGTAGGTATGAATAATTTGTCTAATGATTGTTGCCGCTGTGGCGAACAAGGCAATGCAAATCATCCCTAAGGAAAATACTACCGGACCGGCCACAAATTTTGCCGAATCCAGTCCTTCGTGGAGCACAAAGGCTCCGTAGCCGAAACAGAAAAGGGCCATCAACAAGGGTATAGCCCTGAAAAGAATACTGATACCGTAATTCATAACTGTTGTTTTTAGAGTTTCCCCTTCAAACAGCGTTTCTGTGGCTTTGTTCCTCCTTTTAAGATTTATTTGTGATGAGAAGTGTTTCCCTGTCCGTATTTAGGGAGCCAGCCTCTCCTTTTTCCAGCTGCCATCCGCTTGTTGGGAATAGAGGAAACGGTCGTGTAGCCTGCTTTCCCGTCCTTGCCAGAATTCAAAACGGAAAGGGGTGACGGCAAAACCTCCCCAGTTGTCGGGACGTTTGATACTTTGCCCTATCCATGTTGCCGCTTCGCGGACGAACGCGCGCATTATCTCCATACGGCTGCCGATGACGTGACTTTGGGGTGAAATCCTCGCCCCGATTTTACTTTTGTAAGGCCTGCTTGCAAAATAGGCGTCAGAATCGGCAGGAGCGCATCTTTCAGCTTTTCCTTCAATGTGTATTTGCCTTTCCAGTTTGTGCCATACGAAAGATAAGGATATATACGGATTTGCAGTCAGTTGCCGGCCTTTTCTGCTTTCGTAGTTGGTGAAGAAGATGAAACGGCCATTTTCCACCCCTTTCAGCAACACTGTGCGTGTAGAAGGATGCCCGTCTGTCGAGACTGTAGCTACCGTCATGGCGGTGGGCTCGTACTCATCACTATGGATAGCATCGTTCAGCCAATGGTCGAATTGCTCAAAGGGATTGTCGTTGAGGTTACCCGGTGTCAGCCTGCCTTTCTTATATTCTCTTCTGATGTCAAAGAGTTGTGATTTCATTATCGTGTGGTTTTATCAGGAGTGATATATTGTTTTTCTATGTAACAGTCTGAGAGGGCTGAATGTTTTTGTTTTTCTGCGGAAAGAAAAATATGGAAGAAGGAAATGGCTGTGTTGATACTTAAAAAAATGGGGGTGTGTCAAAATTCACCACAGATTACACGGATTAACACAGAATGAGCTTAATCTACTGATAATCAAAGATGCTTATCTGTGCAAATCTGTGTAATCTGTGGTGAATACCAGTTTCGACACACCCTCGGATATTGGAGATTACCTTATGAAGACAAGTGGAAAGTGGACACTGGCATGTCTGCTATTGTAATTTAAACATTACGGGAACTGTGAATTTACAACGGACCGGTTTGCCTCGTTGCTCACCGGGTTTCCATTTGGGCATGGTGGAAATCACACGGATAGCTTCTTTGTCCAGATAGGGATCTACGCCTCTTACTACTTTTACATCTACGATGCTGCCGTCTTTGTTGACAACGAATTGTACTATTACGCGCCCCTGGGTTCCGGTCTCTTGTGCAATAGTCGGGTATTTTATACTCTTACCCAGATATTGCATCAGACTCATGCCATTATAAGAAAACTCGGGATTCTTCTCTACAACTTCAAAAATCTCATCCTCTACCGGAATCTCTTCATCTACGGTTGGAGATATGGGTTTGATGATTACAGCTTCACCGATTTCTTCGGAAGAGGCAATGGCTGTTTCTTTCACATTGTCATTATCATCCACAATTGTCAATACCTCGGCAATTGCAGGAGCTTGAGGGGGTGGTGGAGCTACTAATTCGGGTTGCTCCGTGATAGGAATTTCAATTTCCTGCTCAAATACGTTCTCGGTAATAGCACCGCTCATGTCAATCCTAACATCACGCTTCGACCATTCAAATGCAACGAACATGAAGACCAGCACAATTACATAACCTACAAGTAGCCAACTTGACTTCTTGTTTTCCAGGCTTGCTTTGGATGTTTTCTTGATTTCCATAATTTACAAGATTATTACCGTATAATGGTTGTCGCGAAACTAACATTATACAGATGTGATTAGTAAAATCATAAAACATGCGTGCCCACTTGTTTCTGTATTAAAGATAAGAAAATGAATGTTATGTTGGTGTTTGATATGTAGTTATATATAGTTTTTTAAATTTGCTTTGATAATTTTTCTGCTTGTGGATTAAATAGTGTTGATATGTAAAAAGCACTTCCAACGTTCGCTTACGGAGGAAGTGCTTCACACAAAAACTAAACTAGACTTATAGTATTGGAAATACCACTATAATCTGTGTATCACTTCTTTACAGGTTGATTTAAACTTGCAGCCGACAATGAATAGGAAAAATCAGTTCATATTTTGTTGTATAACGTTACTTTTCTCAATATTCTCCAGAACCTCGTCGATAAAAAGTGAACGGTAATGCGGACACTCTAACACACCCTTTTCTTTCGCTTCTCGGTACACCTTGGAGAACAGCTTGGCTTTCTCCTTATCGGTGGTCGGTAGTTCTTCTATGGGAGTGGCAAGGAACCGACAGCCCCAGCCTTTGCTGGTAGGGGTGAGTTGGCAATAGTTTGTTCCCTCACAAGTGAACGCACATTGAGATATTATGTTTTTCATTTGTCTAATTTTACAGCTATACTTTCAATGATATATTGGTCTTTATTTAAATTGTTCCCTTTTTAGGTTTATGATGGCGTTTACTATGAAAGTTGGCAATGGATTGAACTACTATATTTAGCCAAACATAATCTAATGTTCTCTATAATAGTCATATTACAAATCTCCCTTTAATGCACTATCTTTGATTTCTGCTATCATATAACAATCTCTCAGTATCTTTTCAACCTTTTTCAGATCTTCATCAGTGGTTTTAGGTCCCATCATTATTTCTAAATCTTCTAAGGCTTCTTGTTTTAATGGAATATAAAGAGCTTTTTCGCTCAACTCCATTCCATTTTTATAGGCAGCACCAAGAGCCAACGGAAAACTCAAAGGATGACTGCTCATTAAGGCTGGTTCAAACGGTTGTGCGTGAATAATGAAACGGCTTTCGTTCTGTAATGCCCATTCTCTTTTCTTGTAAATACCAATATTGTCATATTTAAATGCAAATCCTTGATCAAAGCATTTGATAGCTTCTTTATAATATGGCTCAATATTTTGTTCATATTTCACCTCAACAAGATTAACTTTATTAATATAAGAACTGACTACAAAATTTTCAAAATAATATTCCCTATTATTATAAAATGACCTATTAACAGTTCCCACATCGTAAGTTTCAAACATATCCTCATCCAAACTTATCCTTACACCTTTATTTCCCTTTCCGTATCGATTCCATAAATCAATATTTTCCACTTCCAGTTTAGTCCAACAACTCACAAAAGTATATTTGCCTAATTTAATATTCGTATCATAAACTGTTGAGTCGTATTTATATTCGGCTTTATCATCCACTTGATCTAAACGATTAAATTTTATACTTTTGTTCTTGAGAATCATTTCTAATGCTTCAATGGAAGTATAATGATGTATTTTCATACTTAGAGCTAATATAAGTTTATCCTATTTTGTTTGATTTTTGAGAATTATTTCCTTTATATCTGATGCAATTTCTTCAAACCTATCTTGAGCCTCCTGATATGCATTGGTAATTTTTATATTTTCAGTCCTCACACTTTGAGCCTTTCTTATATTTTCATTATCATCATTTTTTATATACTCGGAAATTTCATTATCGTCAAAGCTCTTAATATCTCTGTATAGGTTTTCTAAATTATACATTATTAATGTGATTAATTTATGGTCATTAGCTGTGGCAGCATATTTCATAGCACAAAACCAAGATAAAAATGCTGAAAATGGTTGTTTTTTTGAAATTACCATAGCCTGAACTATATTAATATAGCTCTGCAAAAAATTAAATTGAAGATTGTTGTCTGACCGTGATTTTTTTAATTCGTTTTTTGTTTGCGATATTAGGACTTCTAATTCTTGTTGTTTAGATGATATTTGAATAATGTGATTATTATACTGATTATTAGAATCTTGTATCTTTTTACTTATATCTATAAAATTATAGATTTGGAATCCTACAATTATAGTTGCACATATACCCATTAGGCCTCCTATAGCTCCTATAAACGAATCATTTGTTATAGCAGTCCCGTGTTGAATAGTAAAATACAATGAAACCCAAACGCCTATTGATGAAACGATGGATATTGTGGACAACAAGGTAGACCATTTACTATGGCTTGTATTAATATTATTAGAAATAGAATTTTCATTCCCGTTAATATTCACTCCTGAAACATTGCTGTTGGATATATTGCCTGATTTTTGTTTCATAGTTTGTTTTCAATAATGGATATAAGCCTATCAATTTGTTCTTGGAACTTCTCTGTAGTTTTCTGATTATTTTCTACTATCTTGAGCAAAGTGTTATACGCATCAGGGTTGATATGTATTTCTCTACCATTTACATTTACCCCTGAAACATTACTATTAGATATATCCCCAACGCATTGCACTGGTTTCAGCATATTCCCTTTCTCGTTAATAATCCAATCTATGTTCAATTCAGGGAATGTGTTAGAAATTAATTCTAATTTCTCTTTTCTAATACTATCTCCCACCTTGGAAACAAATCCATTTCCAAGCCCGCATAGCGACTCAAATCCTTTGTTTGTAAGATTTTTGTAGCTTATAAACTCTTGAAGTCTATCCCTTACACTCATATTAATAATTATTAAAATAGAAATTATTTCTATTTATTGGTATTTGTATTAGAAATTATTTCTATCTTTGCAACGTCAACAACAACAACGACTACAAAATAATGAAAAATAGTTGAGTTGGCAAAATTTGAGTAATACCTAAAAAGGAGTAAGACAATGAAAAAGTACGATTTACACAAGATTATGAAAGCGGCTCACGAAATATACAGAAAGTATTTCAAGCTATACCAGCTTACTCACGGTGTACAGACTTTCGGTGATTGCTTGAAACTCGCTTGGGCTAACGAAAAGAAACGTATCGCTGATGAAGAAGCAAGAGAAGCTGAAAAAGAAGCTATGAGAGCTGCTTTACAGAAATCGGAAAAGAGAAGTTCTTATGATTACTGCAATGCTCCAGCTTCAGCTTACTACAATATGAATAGCAAAGGACTTCTAGGTTCTCGCTATGTAGGTGATTAAAGTATTTGTTCGCAGAAAAGGCAGCTACATATACCATGCAGAACAGCTGTACACTTAATATGAATACTTGCGCAAGTGGTGTACAAAGCCTTACATGGGCGAATGAAAAATCTCCGTCCGGTCATTGAACCTACCCTTTGATGGGAGACGGAGAGCGAGATGGAGTGATTGCCCTAAGCAATCCGTTCCAGAAAGCGATACTGGCGCTTACCCTCAATCCCAGCATAGAGGACGCGAGAGATACCCGGAGTAGCAATAATCCTGCGATGATATGAGCGGAAGACTTGCAACGGTGCGAAATAGGAAGCCGACATGCCCCGAACGGTCATGCAGTGAAGTACAGTAGCTGATAACTCCGGTGGGAAGAGCAGAGAGAGCTTATCGGGGCACGAATATTAATTAAAAAGAAATAGGGGGATATTAACGATGTCAATTACGAAAACTGAATTTACTATCGAAAAGGCAAAAAATGGGTTCATTTTAGATAATGAAAATACCGGTAAAAATGTATTTCTTGACAAAGAATCAATATCGGCTTTTGTTTCCAAAAGCCTGGTAAATTCTTTAAAATATAATGAAGATAAACTTTTCAAAATAAGAATGGAAATAGAAAATCCAATCTTAAAAAAAGATTAACTTATGAAAGCAATTATAGAAAAGCAGGTGACAATACTTCCTGCAAATAGCGGGTTTATCAGTAAGAGTAATACCGGGAGAGAACCTTGCATAGTAATTATCAAGTTGTTCTCAATCCCGATATACAGAAAAGAAGTAATTATACCCAAATGAGTTTTAGTAACTCGGAATATGGAAATTGGGTTTTGACACTCTTCAAGGCTCCTTCAAGGAAGTGGATTTCACACCCACCTCCTTTTAGAGGACATACACTCTGAATTGCATCAAGATTGATGATGCACTTTTCCCCGTTAACAGGGATTTCAATGAATTTACTCATACTTACTTAATTTTTTGATTTGCACTCCAAAGTTAAGTAAATCTCCCGAATAAAGCGTGATGCCGCCAATCGAATTGGCTCGGGAGAGCTCAAATACTAATCATTAAAAATTTATAGCGATGAAAAAGCGAATAATCACAGAAAACTACACTCCAGCTTTGAGAGATATGGGGGTGGGGGAAGTTCTTACTTTTCCAGTTAAGGCGTATAACTCCATAAAGGGGACAATCATCCCTCGTTTGAGATTGGAACTCTGCGTTGAAGATGCCGACTGGAAAGTAGGGGAGGTTGATAAGAGGAAAGGCATTTTTGATGTGGAAAGGGTCGCGTGATGGTGTCTCTTTCTCCTACGGAAATGCTGGTTGCAAATGAGTACTGCAAGGGTCTTGCCGACAAGGAGGTAGCGGACAATCTGAATAAATCGGTTTGGACTGTCAAGACCCAGAAAAGAACGATATACCGGAAGTTGGGTATTTCCAAAGATACGGAACTGCTGCTGTATATGATTTGCGATAGGCTTAAGCGTGATTTTGATTTGAAGGAATTACGCAGACACGGGCTTGAATTCCTATTTTCCATTCTGTTCTTATTGATGCAGGTCACTTGCAATGATATTGACTTACGGAGAATGAGAATACCATCACGGGTACGGACAGCTATGCGATATATAAGGACTGGCCGAAAGAATAATAACGACTTTATTTTTTAACGGTATGATATACGAAGTGAATGGTGATTTACGCAGTTCCATGTTGATTGACGGGACAGCGGAGGCGAGATTGGCAGACATCCTCACTATTATGGATTCTCGCACTTTTCCAAAGAGAGAATCTGAAAAAATAGTAGGAGGTCCGGGCAGGTTAAGAGTGTTGGTAAATACTCAAAGAGTGAGAGTTGAGTATAAATCTAATGGGAGAAGCTATTACAATGCTTCGGATGTGTTGAGCTTTGCAAAAGTAAGAAAGGGAAAGAACAATGAAAAGAAGAATCATTATAAACGTGCTACTGCTTAACGTATTGGCACTACCATGTTTATTGATGTTTAATGATGTAGACTCGGTAACGGGAGACTGGAATTATGGTATAAACCTTTTTGGCCTTGTGTATTCGTATTGGTTTTATCACAATGTCCTGAAAAAGGTGTTCAAGATATAGACCTCAGCGGAGGAAGTGTTTCACACATAATTAGATTGATTTAGAATTAGACATGGGAGTTGTCTCTACTCGTGAGAGTAGGGACAGACACGGGCAATTAGCTCAGCTTGGTAGAGCGGTACATGTAGTTAGTATTGGTAATTTGTCATGGTATTGTTTAAAGGTTTCATGTATAGGTCGCGGCGTTCAAATCCCGCATTGTCCACAAGCTTTTTATTGTTTAATCTATAATTCCGTTGTAAAGGACAACGTGAGGTGAGAGTCCTCATTTAAGTTTTTATTTTGCTTTTGTTTTAAGTGACTATCCCGGTGTGGCTTGACCGCCTATCCGGGAGCAACTTTGTTGACCTGCCTGCCCGGTCTGTGAAGATATGGTAGGCAAATATGGGCGTTCGGTGTAATGGCTAACACAACTCATTTGAGGAGATTGGCGGTTCGAGTCCGTCAACGTCCACAATCCAAGAGAGGGTTATTTAGTAGTTTTGTCGTGTTTTATTTTTTGTTTGTGTTTTAAGGTGAACGGTTTGTGAAAATAGTTCACCTATTCTGGGAACGTAGCTCAGTGGATAGAGCACCGTGTGTGGTGGAAGGTTGAGAGTTCGATTCTCTCAAGTAGATTCTTAGCTTAATGGGAGAGCACCACAAGCGGCGGTCGGTGGTTCGAATCCATCCGTTTCTACAAGCCTTTATGAGAGAAAATCCGCTTTTAGTCCGAGAGTAGGGCGAAGATAGCGCAGGGAATCATCCGCGCGGCATCGGTTAGCCGTTGACTCTATCTGAAAGGTAATGCGAAATCGGATAGGATTAGGAGTATTTGTCGTTTGCGCCCCGGAGAATACGCTTCGGGGCTTTCCTTTGGCTATTTTTTTATTAACCACTTTAATATTTTCTATTATGGGACTTATCAAAAGACCTAACGAGCTGACCGTTAAGACTACCTTGTCAGCACTGATTTACGGCCAACCTGGCATGGGAAAAACAACTCTTGCATTATCGGCTCCCAATCCGGTATTGTTCGATTATGACGGCGGTATTCACCGTGTCAATGCCGCCCATCGTGTACCGACCGTCCAGATTACAAGCTGGGACGAGACGAACCAGGTACTTTCGTCCGAAGAAATCAAGGAGTTTTCCACTATTGTGATTGATACTGCCGGGAAGATGCTTTCTTTCATGGACAAAGCGATTATGGCAGCAAATCCGAAGATGAAGAAAGCCGACGGCACCCTTTCTTTGCAAGGCTACGGAGTACGTAAGAACATGTTCATCAACTTCGTTAACCAAGTAACCCTCATGGGCAAGTCTGTTATCTTCGTGGCTCATGAACGGGAGGAGAAAGTAGGCGACGAAAAACAGATACGTCCGGAGATTGGTGGCTCATCTGCCGGTGATTTGATTAAGGAGTTGGATTTGGTTGGTTACATGGAAGCTATCGGTAAAGATAGAACTATTTCTTTTGACCCGTGCGAGAAGTTCTACGGCAAGAACACATGTAATCTTCCTTCTCGTATCAAGATACCCGTTATCATTGATGAGTCCGGTACCGTAACGGGTAAGAATGATTTTATGACGAATATCATTAATACCTACAAGGGTTATCAGACCAAACAAACGGAACTATCCTCCGAATATGATGCTATTCTTGACGCTATCCGTGACACGGTGGAACAAGTAACAGATGTTCAATCTGCCAATTCTGTTCGGGAAGCTATTGCGGGAATGACGCATATCTTTGATAGTAAAGTTCGGGCTGGCATGCTGCTTAACGAGAAATGCAAAAAGTTAGGTTTGAAGTTCAATAAACTCAGTAATAAGTATGAGCCAGCAGCCTAAGTACAGATTCTACCCGTCACTGCTCGATAAGTTCGAGCAGTATTTACGGGCTGATGAACAGGTAGAAAGCTTCTGGAACGTCGATAATGAAACGGGGGAATATAAGAAAAGTCCTGAAGTAATTGAAGCGGAGCTGAAGCAAAGCCTACTTGATGCGATAAACCGTGTCCCGTTTGAGAGTGAGGCAGCTGATAAAGGAACGGCTTTTAATGCTGTCGTAGACTGCTATATCCACAAGAAAAAGCATATACCAAGCGAACGGGAGCCATACACCATTATCGGTGATGGAGAAACAAATACCATTCAGGTATATTTTCCTGCTACTGATATCGCGCCAGAGCGTAATTTCTTATTTGACCGTAGCTGGTGTATAGAGCAGTCGAAGTATTTTTCCAGTGCATTGTCCCAAGTCTTTGTGTCCGCAGTCATTCCCACTCGCTATGGTGATGTGGAGCTTTATGGGTATATAGATGAGCTCGTTCGTGATACCGTATATGATATCAAGACGACATCCAAGTATGATTTTGGCAAGTATGAACACGGCTGGCAGCGCCATGTATATCCTTACTGTCTGATTGCTTCCGGTCAGATGGAAAGCGTGAAAGCGTTTGAGTACACTGCCTATCAGATGAAGGGCGGTACCAGCCGGACGCCACTAATTAGCGGAACGCAATACCCGGAATACTACACTTATAACCATGAACAGACGGTTAAGCTGCTTACGGCACACTGCGAGCATTTCATAGAGTTTTTGGAAGCAAACCGAGACATAATTACTGATAAAAAAATCTTTGGATTAGAGTAATGGCACAAGAAGCTATTCTGGAAAAGGTCAACGGTGAGGTGCACATAAGCAAGTCTTTTGACTTCATGTGTTCCCAGCTCCGTAATGGTCGGTACCGTGTGAAAATTGAACGGTTCACAGAACCGCGGTCGCTGTCGCAAAATGCGCTTATGTGGCTGTGGTTTACCTGTATTGAGAGGGAGACCGGGACGGATAAGCTGGATGTGCATGATTATTATTGCAACCGCTTTCTCAGAAGGACTTCTTATATCAAAGGCAAAGAAATGGTCATTGCCGGGAGTACATCGAAACTTAATACAGTGCAGATGACGGACTTTTTAAATAAAGTCCAGGCTGATGCTGCTGCCGAATTGGGAATAACGCTCCCTCTTCCGGCTGACCGTTACTATAACGAATTTATCAATGAATATAAAGATAGGAGGTAAAAATGAATATTTCCAAAGCAAAAATTACGAAGGACAACACGCTTGTTGCTTCTTTCAAGAACGAGAATGAGGACAATGTAACCATTGAGGGAAAGAATCTTATCCATAAGGATTTGCGTGCAGCGTTTAACGAATTGATTCCTCACCTTGCTTTCCTCTGTGAGCAGAAAGAAGCTGATGGAAAGGACTCCATAGATGAACTGCCGGAAGAAATCTTCTCTACATTCGAGGTCACGGGCTACACAGTTAGCGGCTCGGATGACAATGAAGGTGTGGTCTTGGTTGGCAAACGTTTTCTTAAAAGTAAGAAGGTGCTCAATCTCATTGCACCGTTTACCATGTTCAACAATGAGAACGAGGAGTACGGACATGCTTTTGAATTGCAGCAAGCTATCGATGCATGTAATTATGAAGTAGAGCAGTATTTGACTGCAAAGAAGTGGGCAGTAGTCCAGCAGGAATTACCGTTCGACGGGGATGCTACTACGGATATTGCAGCTGACCTAGTAGGCGATGCTGCCTTTGAAGAAGAAGCGAATGAGTTTCTGAAACAAGTTACAGAACAGAGTGGTACTACTCTGATGATTGACGGAAAGAAAGTGAAGCCGCGAAATAAAAATAAAAAAGTGAAAATTAAAGAACCGGCAGCTTGATATGGCAGCACCTTTTTGTATCACCAAATATCCGGACGGCTTCAAACTGAAATTCATGTATCATCCAATGTTGGTTAAATGTGTGAATAATATTCCATCGGTCAAGGCTAATGCAAAGAAAGCATATCTTTTCAATGAAAAGGCATGGTGGGTTGACCTGGCCGATGAATGGTACGTTGATACCATGGCGAGATGGGCGGTACAGCAAGGGTTCTGCGGTTCAGTACAGCGGGCGGAGCAAAGAAAGGCTGATGTAAGCTTTGATATTGCTCCGATGCCGCAACTGACTGTTCCCCACGGATTATTGCTTGAACCGTACGATTATCAGAAGGAGGGCATAGCCTATGCTCTGGCCCATAAGAGGTGTATCTTCGGTGACCAGCCGGGACTTGGTAAGACATTGCAGGCGATAGGTACGGTGACGATTGCACGAGCTTATCCCTGCCTTGTCATATGCCCGGCAGCATTGAAAATAAATTGGCAACGTGAGTTTAAGAAGTTTGCAGGAAAACAAGCTTTAATCCTTGATGATAAGAACAAAAATACTTGGCAGCGCTTCATTGAAACTAAGTGTTGTGACATCTTCATCACTAATTACGAGAGCCTGAAAAAATTCTTTGTTCTGAATGTTAAGGATGATGCACGGTTTACATTGAAGTCAATCACTTTTGACCCCCGTATTACTCTTTTCAAATCGGTAATTATCGATGAATCACATAAATGCAAGTCTACCAAGACTCAGCAGAGTAAATTCGTTGAGGGTATTTGTAAGGGTAAGGATTTCATTCTTGAGCTGACGGGAACTCCGGTCGTGAATGACAATACTGACCTTATACAGCAGCTCAAGATAATGGGGCGTTTGGAGGACTTCGGAGGATATAAGACATTCACCGAACGTTTCTGTAATGGGCCAAAGAAAGCCTCCAATCTGAAAGAACTGAACTGGCGTCTTTGGAATACCTGCTTCTTCCGGCGTGAAAAAGCTAAAGTGTTGACGCAGCTTCCAGACAAGACACGTCAGTATATCGAGATGGATATCACTACGCGGTTGGAGTATGAGAAGGCGGAAAGCGACCTTATACAATACCTACGTGTTTTCAAGAATGCAGACGATGAGAAGATTGCTAAATCTATGAGAGGTGAGGTAATGGTTCGTATGGGCATTCTGAAAGCCATCTCTGCACGTGGGAAAATCAAGGCGGCAGCTGATTTCATCCATGATGTGATAGATGGAGGCGAGAAACTGATTGTCTTTGCCTACCTAAAAGAAGTAGTGTTGGAACTGAAGAATATGTTTCCCAAAGCTGTAACGGTTACGGGTGAGGATAACGCTACGCAGAAACAGATGGCCGTCGATGCTTTTCAGAATAATCCGGATTGTACACTGATTATTCTAAACTACAAATCGGGGGGTACCGGACTTACACTGACTGCTTCCAGCCGTGTAGCCTTTATCGAGTTCCCATGGACTTTTTCTGACTGTGAGCAGGCAGAAGATAGAGCACACCGTAATGGGCAGAAAAATAACGTCAACTGTTACTACTTTCTTGGTAAGAATACCATTGATGAATATATGTATGATGTTATCCAGCGAAAGAAAGGTATAGCTAACGGTGTTACCGGAACAGATGATGTGGTTAAGGAGAATGTAGTAGATATGGCTATGGACTTATTCAAAGGGAGATTATGAGAAAGAAACAAACTACACCGCAATCGGAAAGTCAGATACAGCACTGCTGCTTGGATTGGTTTCGGCTTCAATATCCGTCTTTGAGCCGTATGCTGTTCGCCGTTCCCAACGGAGGAAAACGTGATGGCAGAACCGGGGCGCAAATGAAGTACGAGGGAGTCGTTCGGGGTGTTTCCGATTTAATACTTCTTATACCTAAGAAGGGTTTTGCGTCCCTATGTATTGAAATGAAAACTCCGGAGGGGAAACAAAGGGAGGACCAGATGAAATGGCAGAAGGAGGCTGAAAAATATCGAAATAAATACGTCATCTGTCATTCTCTTACAGAGTTTATGAACGAGGTTAATTCTTATCTACGATGAACTATATTGAGCTAATAAAGAACTTCTGGTTGCAACATAACGCATATTCGCTAACTGTCACAGAAACCGCTTTGTATTTCTACCTGTTAGAAACTAACAACCTTTGTAGGTGGGCGAATACGTTTAACCGCAATAATAGTAAGGTTCTTGCAGATCTTGGCATAGCTTCTCTAAAGACTTTGTCAAATGCTCGAAATAGATTAAAGCAGGTAGGGTTAATTGACTTCAAAACGAAGAGTGGAAGCCCGAATGTTGCATACACCTTGGTAATTTTTACCGAGGTTAGGGCGCAGGTTGATGCCGAGGTTAGGGCGCAGGTTGATGCCGAGGTTGGTACCGAGATAATAAAACATAAACATAAACAAAAACAGGTGGGTAATTCTGGCGAGTTATTCCCACCGGACCAACCTCCGAAAAAGAAACCTCCGAAACCCAAGGTAGAGTTCATTCCACCTACCGCCGAAGAAGTGCGGGAATATTTCCGGGACAAACTTCCCGATTGGGAACTGCAAGCGGATATTTTCTACAATCACTTTTCCGGTCTTGGTTGGAAAACAGCTACTGGTGCCAGGGTGGAACGTTGGGACAGCCGGGCAAACCTTTGGATAATCGAGAAAAAACAGCAAGGCAATGGAAAAAATGAATCTCAAAGACAAAACAATCGGGATGCTGATAAGGCAGCAAAGGCAAGAAACCTCCTTGACGAATATGCAGCCATCGAGCAGGGAAGTAATGCTATCAGCCATCAAGGAGAAATACCCGACCTTTAGTAAGGCTTCTGCCGTATATTCGACATCACTCCAGCCTATGCTTCTTGCAGATACCGAGAAAGCGTACAGCGAGAAGTCTCCCACGCTGTCAGACCTTGAACGGATGTACGGATATGGTTCCTCGTCTCTGTGGGTAAAGACACAGTTACTGACCATTGATTTTGCTTCTTCCACGAAGGAGGGGGCCGATGAAAATGCCTTGAATGAGTTCTCTGGGCTGTTCGTTGGCCAGTATCACTACATTAAACTGACGGAGTTTATCTTGTTTGTAGCACGGTTCAAGCTGGGCAGATACGGGAAATTCTACGGTTACTTCGACACGATAACTGTTGGCGAAGCGTTTCGGAAATTTCTTCGGGAACGGTCAGATGAACTGGATATTATCATTCGTCGACGCAATAACCAAGCTTTGGAGGAACAACAAGCTCCGGTAAAACGGAATCACCAACCGCCCGACGACTTACGGGCAAAACTGAATTTGAAATGAAAGAGACCAAACAGATAGCGACTATTCTGTCAATCCTGGCAGTATATGCCGCTTTTTATTTTGTCTGCTACTGGATAGCGGACTATTGTTTAAGGAGTTATTTGTAACGCAATTATGGAAAACAAAACTTTCAAGGACGTAATCAAGAATCATCTTGACGGACGTGCTAGGACTGACGAACTGTTCGCCAAGTCCTACGCAAAAGAAAACAAGAATTTGGATGAGTGCTGTTCCTACATCATGGGAGAGGCACGGAAACGGGGCTCTGTCGTAGCCATGACAGACGAGGAGGTATTCGGGATGGCTATCCACTATTACGATGAGGATGACATCAAAGTGAGCAAGATGCCTGCTGGAACCCGTGCAGCCGTATCCACACCTCAACCAGTGGAACTGACGGAAGAGGAAAGGAAAGCGGCCCGTGAAGCGGCAATAAAACGTTTGGCCGAGGAACAATACGCTTCACTCAAGAAAAAAACTTCACGGACAAAGAAAGCGGCAACAGAAGTACAACAGATGTCATTGTTCTAAGCGATGAAACCGAGAACGAAATTAGCAAAGCAAGCCGTGGAGTGGGCGGGCAAGTTACCGACCTTGACGGATGCGCAGCGGAAATATGCCGTATCACTTTTCCCGAAGACTGGCTATTACTTGAAGAAAGGCGAAGTCTGGTGCCAGTGCTGTGGGTATATCGACCGTGTGAGCAAGCCTATGCTGGCGGTATCTCTGGAGATGGAAACCCATTATTGCCCTAATTGTGGGAAGAGCATCCAGATGGAGCACCGACTGGATAGGCAGAAGAAAATTTCCGAGCGGGTACGCTATTCTGTGGTGCAATCTTTCCGCGGGATAATGGTGGTGCGCACGTTTGACGTGCAGCGTGACAATTACTACGGTTTTGATACCAAAGTGAACATCTTTGAGGTATTCCAGAACTGGATAACCGCCGATGGCAAGGAAGTGATTACCGGGAAAAAATATACTCGTAGTCCATTCCATTTCAGTTGGGACTACAATAGTAAAACGGATACCAAGCGGCACAACAGTAGTGCATCCGGCAGTTATGCGATGGAAGATGTTTTTGATGTGACGGGAAACCATATCTACCCTCGTGCATCCGTCACTCCCTTGCTAAAGCGTAACGGCTGGACAGGGCGATTATTGAAGATGGCACGGGTTTCTGTTGTGGATACTATTTGCCAGTTGCTTACCAACCCCTTAGCCGAGACTTTGGTAAAGACCGGGCAGTTATCCGTTTTTGAATACATGTTGCGTAAGGGTAACTACGAGATACCTTTCCGTCATGCCCTTAACATCTGCAACCGGAATCATTACATCGTTCAGGATGCTTCTCTATGGTTCGACTATTTGGAAGCATTAGCATACTTTAACCTCGACACCCATAACGCTAAATATGTTTGTCCACCTAACCTTATGGAAGCACACGACAAGATGATGGAGCGTAAACGCAAGGTGAAAGCAAAGCGGAGTTGGGAAGAAAAGTGCAAGTGGGAAGAAGTGTACAAGAAAGACAAAGGGAAGTTCTTTGGTGTGTGCTTTGGTGACGGTGAGATAGTGGTGGCTGTGATAGGCAGCGTTGCTGAAATGGCCGAAGAGGGCGAAGCGATGCACCATTGCGTATATACCAATGGCTATTATAAAAGACCGGAATCCTTGATACTTTCTGCTAAGAATATGGATGGAAAGCGCATTGAGACCGTGGAATTGAACTTGAAGACCTTGAAGGTTGTACAGTCTCGTGCCGCCTGCAACCAGAATTCCCCATACCATAACCGTATTATCGGATTGGTGGAGAAGAACATTAATCTAATCAAAAAACGAATGACAGCATGAAAGCCTATATAGAGTTTTTAAAAGACAAGATGGCCATCAGTCATCAGACCGGGTTCGAGGTCAATCCGGATGAACTGACACCGTCGTTATATCCCCATGTGAAAGATACTGTTCGTTGGGCGGTGTCCGGTGGATGCCGTGCGATATTCTCCAGTTTCGGTATGCAGAAGACTGTAACCCAGTTGGAGATACTTCGGGTAGTCCTGAAACACAAAGGCGGCAAAGGTCTGATAGTTTGTCCCAAGCGTGTAGTGGTCGAGTTCCTTACACAAGCGGAACAACATTTGCATATGAAAGTGACCTATGTACGAACTATGGCTGATGTGATGATATGTCCGACTGACATCATGGTTACGAACTACGAGCGTGTGCGCGACGGTGAAGATGGTGTAAGAATAGAACCTTCCTACTTCACCGCAACATCATTGGATGAAGCGAGCGTGCTGCGTGGTTTCGGTACCAAGACCTATCAGGAGTTCCTTCCCTTGTTTGCGGATGTTCCCTACCGCTTTGTCGCCACCGCCACGCCATCGCCCAACAGATATAAGGAACTGATACATTATGCCGGTTATCTCGGTGTGATGGATACCGGGCAGGCGCTTACCCGTTTCTTTCAGCGTGACAGCACGAAGGCGAATAACCTTACCCTTTATCCGCACAAGGAGAAGGAGTTCTGGTTGTGGGTAAGTACATGGGCGTTGTTCCTCACCAGACCGTCCGACCTTGGTTACCCCGATACCGGATATGAATTGCCGGAACTGCGCGTACATGAAGAAGTGGTTAGTGTTGATAACTCCACTGCCGGAACCGACCGTGACGGACAAGTGAAGATGTTCCGTGAGGCTGCTCTCGGACTTGCCGACGCAGCGAAAGAACGTCGAGACAATATGCTGGAAAAGATTGCCCGTGTGGTGGAGATAATCAACCGTCCTGAAAACAAGAACGACCATTTCCTTTTATGGCATGACCTGGAGAATGAACGGAAAGCTTTGTGTGACACCATACCCGGCTGTAAGGCTGTATATGGCTCGCAGGATGATGAGGAAGCCGACAAAGTGATAGCGGACTTTAAGGACGGCCGTCTGAAGTATTTGGCCGCCAAACCGGAGATGCTTGGTGAAGGCCTTAACTTCCAGTACCATTGCCATAAGGCAATCATGTTCATCGACTACCGTTTCAACGACAAGTTCCAGGCGATAGCCCGTATCTACCGTTTCATGCAGCAGCATCCCGTAGACCTTTACTTGGTGTATGCCGAAAGCGAAGGTGAAATATTCAAATCATTCATGCAGAAGTGGGCGCAACATCGGGAGATGGTAGCCAAGATGACCGATATAGTCCGCGAGAACGGTCTGTTCGGTTTGCAGACAGAGGAAAAGATGATGCGGTGGATGTTCGCCAGCCGGGAAGAGAAGTCCGGCAAACTGTGGAGGGCAATCAATAACGACAATGTTCTTGAATGCCAGAAGATGGAAAGTAATTCAGTGGACTTGATTGTAACGAGCATTCCATTCTCCAACCACTACGAGTACACGCCTACTTATAACGATTTCGGGCACAATGAGGACAACGGCAAGTTCTTTGAGCAGATGGATTATCTGACACCTGAACTGATGCGTATTCTGAAGCCTGGCCGGTTGGCTTGCATCCATGTGAAAGACCGTGTACTGTTCGGCAACGCTACGGGTGACGGTATGCCCACCATCGACCCGTTCAGTGAAATGACTGTATTCCACTACATGAAACACGGGTTCCGTTACATGGGACGAATCACGGTCGATACGGATGTGGTGAGGGAGAACAACCAGACTTATAGGTTGGGCTATACGGAGATGTGCAAGGATGGTTCAAAGATGGGTATCGGTTGCCCGGAGTATGTTCTTCTTTTCCGCAAGCTTCCTTCCGACACCTCACGGGCTTATGCTGATTTGCCGGTGACCAAGAACAAAAGCGAATATTCATTGGCCCGTTGGCAGATAGACGCTCATGCAAGTTGGAAATCTTCGGGTAACTCTCTATTGAGTTACGAGGACATGAAAGGGGCTGGCATTGACAAGATACGCCACCTATTCAGGAACTACGAGCGTGGGCATGTCTATGATTATGAAGAACACGTGTCATTCGCCGAAGAGCTGGAGGCATACGGAAAACTGCCAAAGACATTCATGGCCGTTGACCCGGTAAGCAAGAAACCCTGGATATGGGACGATGTTACCCGGATGCGTACGCTCAATACGAAACAGTCTCAGAAGAAACGGCAGAATCATATTTGCCCCCTTCAGTTGGATATTGTCGAGAGATTGATTGAACGGTATTCAAACAAGGGTGAACTGGTGTTTGACCCGTTCGGAGGTATTGGCACCGTTCCATATTGCGCTATCAATCTGGGGAGAAAAGGTCTGTCTACCGAACTCAATTACGATTACTGGAAAGACTGTCTTTCATATCTGTATGAGGCAGAGATGGAGGTCAGCGCACCCACATTGTTCGACTTAATGAATGATGCTGTATGAACATTCACCAGACAGTTCCCCGTTCGGATTGCACCTCCTTCGCCAAGTGCGGCAAGCATTCCCTTGCATATTGCCGGAGGTATGGCGCGTCCGAATGCGGACCATGTGAGATTGTGAGGAGGAAACCTCGTAACCGGGTAGTGGTTGACGGAGTGGAGCGTAAGCTGTGTACCCGCTGTGGAGAGGTCCTTCCGTTATCCCGGTTCTTCGATAGGACAGCCCGCCGTAACGGCAAGGTGTACCATCTGAAAGCATCATGGTGCAAGATGTGTATGGCAGAGGTACAGAGCGAGAGAAACAAGAGAAGGAAAATGAATTGAGATTAACATGTGCAAAAAGAAGCCATTTCTGCACATGAAGTATTAACACGAGCGGAAACCGGTGTTTTTTGCTCGTAACAAATCAGAAATGAGCAAAATGAATAGAAAAGAAAAAGAGGCCGGCTCAAAGTTCATTTTGAGACAGCCTCTTAGTATATGGTTTGTAAGAATTATCAGAGGTGGGGATTCGAACCCCACAAACTTCGCCAAGGCGCTGCTTACACCCTTTTAGCTTCAACGGTTGGTATTCCTCACTCGGACTCCGAAGAGAAGCGAGCGTACAGAGACCTAAATCTCTAAAATCCAATTCAGTTTTTGATAAACGGATTTTTTATTGGATTCAACGATGCAAAATTAATAAAAAAAACAATATACCAATGATAATAGCTTGGTTTAGTTGCGGTGTAACATCCGCAGTCGCTTGTAAAATAGCATTGAGCTTATATAACGAAGTACAACTCTACTACATCGAAACTGGTTCCGGGCATCCAGATAATGCCCGATTTCTCTCAGATTGCAAGAGATGGTACGGGCAGCCAATTCATACCATTCGCAGCGATAAGTATCTTAATGTAGATGATGTACTGACCAAGAAACGATACATCAATGGTCCGACTGGTGCAGCTTGTACATTTGAGTTAAAGAAGCAAGTTCGTTACAAGTTAGAAAAAGAGTTAGAATGTTGGGACGGCCAGGTATGGGGATTCGACTTCGACCCGAAAGAAATAAACCGCGCCATCCGCTTCAAACAGCAATATCCAGATACAAAACCGTTGTTTCCGCTTATTGAGCGACAGATAACCAAACAAGATGCGATGGGTATGCTTTGGAAAGCTGGCATTGAAATCCCTGCCATGTACAAGATGGGGTACAATAATAATAACTGCATTGGTTGTGTGAAAGGTGGCATGGGCTATTGGAATAAGATACGGAAGGATTTCCCAAAAGTGTTTGACCGGATGGCTAAGATTGAACGTGATGTTGGTGCGACGTGTCTGAAGGATAAATCGGGAAGAATCTTTCTTGATGAGCTTTCCCCTGACCGCGGAGAATTGTTAAACGAGATAATTCCTGATTGTTCTCTTGTGTGTCAAATCGAGTTTCAAGAAATACTTGATAGGCAGGTAGAGCAAGTTTTGAAAGGAGAAATCAGTATTAACGATGTAAGATAGATTTAAGAATAAAATGAATAAGGAAATAACCCTTGAATGGCTTAGATTGGAGTTTTATAAATGTAATCATGCCAAGTACAGAAAGTATGCTGATGAATGGCTGAACAACCTTACTGATGCTCAGATAGAAGGATTTGAAAGACAGCGTATAGGACAAATTGATAAATCGAAATGCGTATGAAACAGACATTGGAAGAAGCAGCAAAGCAAGAGCTAATGTCAAGCTATGCAATAGTAGTTGAAGGTGAATTAGTCTATCAAAGGCAAGCAATGCTGAATATGTTTAAGAAGGGTGCAGACTGGCAGGCGAAGCAGTCACCGTGGATAAGCGTAACTGATGCTATTCCTAAAGATGATGCAAAAGGAACTTGTATAGTGAAGTTTGTAGATGGTAGTATTGATGAAATGGCAATGAGAGAAGTTAATAAATGGGTGTATCCCTACATCAAGACTGGATATATTACTCATTGGAGACCAAGTCCAATTAAATAATAATAAATAGCATGAAAGCAATAACCATAAAACAGCCGTGGGCATCTTTGATAGTCCACGGTATTAAAGACATTGAGAACCGTACTTGGAGAACGAATTTTCGTGGACGTGTGCTAATACATGCTGCCGGTTCTCATGGTAGAAAGTTTAGTGTGAATTTGACCGATGCACAGACAAAAGCAGCATTTGCTACAATAGCTAAAGATACCATGTCCGGAAGTTTGTCCTTTGGTGCCATCATTAGAAGTGTCAAAATAATAGACTGTGTTCAGAATCATCCTTCTATCTGGGCAGAGAAAGGAGTTTATAATTGGGTACTGGCCAATCCCATTTTCTATGAAAGACCTATCGAGAATGTGAAAGGAAAGCTTTCTTTCTGGGATTATCCCTACCTCAGAGAAGTGAAAATAGAATGTCCGGAATGTGGCAATATAGAAATTGCTGTCGAAGATTATACGTCGGCTCCGTTCTCGACTTATCTGCATAGGTGTAATAAGTGTGAACATGTGATTATGGAAAGCGAGTGGCATGTAGTAAAGTAAGGATATGGAATTTGATTGGTTCTGGTTTAATGTAACAGTCTTGATAATTTGTGTTACTGTGTATAATTGTTTGAATATCTATTTCAAGCATAATGATGGAGATAATGATGGAGATTGAGAGATGTACTAGCATGGCAAAATGTACTGCCAAATCTTGTCAGTAACTTCTTTGATACCGGATAGTCCATTCGTTGATTATTAGGTATCTTTATTTTCGTAACGTAAAATAGTGTGTCAATGGAGATAATTTATAGAAAAATAGAGACCCTTAAAAAGCTGGATAACAATCCCAGAACCATATCAGAGGAGCAGATGCAGATACTCAAAGAGTCCATTCGTTGTAATCCGGACTACTTCGAAGCACGCCCTATAATACTATCTGACCGGACTGGAAAGCTGGTGATTATAGCCGGCAACCAGCGGTATGAGGCCAGTGTAGAGCTGGGGCTTCCTGATGTACCGACTGTTCTGCTTCATGGTCTGACAGAAGAGAGGGAACGGGAGATTATTATCCGTGACAATGTGAATAATGGTGCATGGGATGAGAAGTTGCTGAAAGAGTGGAACGCAGAGTCTTTGATGGACTGGGGATTGAACTTTGATTTTGACTATGATAGTCTGGTAGATAGTGAAAGTGATACTCGGAATAAATACACGAAAAAGATTGAAGCTCCGGTGTATGAGCCAAAGAGTTCAATGTGCCCGGAAATAGATTCTCTCTATGATAAAAGCAAATATGAAGAACTGCTTTCGGAAATAGACAATTCAGATGTTCCGGCCCGTGTGAAGGAATTTCTTCGGATAGCAGCATTGAGACATATCGTATTTGACTACGGACAGATAGCAGAGTTCTATGCCCATCAAGAGAAAGAAGTCCAGGAGTTGATGGAGGCGTCTGCACTGGTAATAATAGATTTTGATAAGGCAATAGAGAACGGTTACTCTCGGTTTAAGGAGGATATTTATGAAATAATGCTGGAGGATACTGAAGATGAGGAGTGATTTTGTAGCGTTCATATTGACGCATGGCCGTGCAGGTTCCGTCATTACAGATAAGACACTGCGGAAGTGTGGCTATACGGGACCGATTGTTTATGTGATAGACAATGAAGATAAGGCAGCTGCCGAGTATTACGCGAGATATAAAAACGTTGTAATGTTCGATAAACCGAAGATTGCAAAGACTTTTGATGAAGCGGATAATTTTGATGATCGCAGAGCTATTGTTTATGCGCGCAATGCTTGCTTTCAGATAGCAAGAAAACTTGGCTACAAATACTTCATAGAACTGGATGATGATTACGATGTGTTTTCTTTTACTTACGGCAGAGATGGTACATTCAAACAGAGGGCGATAAAGCAATTGGATGTAGTATTTGAAGCTATGCTACGTTTTTATGAAAGTATTCCGGCTCTCACTTTGGCTATGGCTCAAAGAGGCGATTTTGTAGGAGGAAAGGAAAACGATATTTTGAAAGGCGAGAAGATGAAACGGAAAGCGATGAATTCTTTTATCTGTTCTATAGATAGACCGTTTCAATTCGTTGGTCGTATTAATGAAGATGTGAACACCTATACCACGCTTGGTAGCAGGGGATGTTTACTGCTGCAGGTTCCACAAGTGGCGCTGAACCAGAAGCAGACTCAGAAGAATAAAGGGGGTATGACGGATATATATATGAGTCAAGGGACGTATGTCAAGAGTTTTTATACGGTTATGATGATGCCATCCTCTGTGAAGGTGGGCGTGATGGGCCATAGCGAGGAAACAAAAAGATTGCACCACGTGATTAATTGGAATAACACTGTTCCTAAGATATTGGACGAACGATTCAAGAAGAAATAAGATGGCGGCACCAACTGGAAATAAATTTTGGATGTTAAGAAGTAAGCATGGAAGGGATAAGCTCTTTTCTACGCCGGAACTCTTGTGGGAGGCAGCATGTGAGTATTTCCAATGGTGCGATGAAAACCCATGGTTATCTAAAAAGGCCATTCAAAAGACAGTTCCGGTAAGAAGGAAGAAAGGGAAAAAGGTGGAGACTGTAAATGAACAGCAGGTACAACAAGAGGTTTCCCCAACTTCCCGTCCGTATTCCCTAACCGGATTCTGTATTTATGTAGGCGCTTCATCCAAATGGTGGAGCACCTTTCGTACAGAATGTAGAAATAAGAATGATGAAGATTTTTTGGAGGTCATCGCACGCGTGGAGGAAACCATCGAGACGCAGCAGTTTGAAGGAGCGTGCGTTGGAGCTTTCAATGCGAATATCATTGCCCGTAAACTTGGACTTTCCGACAAACAAGAGGTGGACCATACGAATGCAGGAAAAGAGTTCAAAGGATTTAATTTTCTACCATATACAAAAGATGTAGATAAAGCTAATGGGGGATAAGGTCAACATAAAGCAACGTTTAGCCTATAATTACCTTCGTGATGATGCTACGAAGTTCTTATGTTATGGTGGTGCCGGTGGCGGTGGAAAGTCTTGGCTTGGTTGTGAATGGTTGATGCAATGTGCCTATTATCTTCCTGGTACTCGCTGGTTCGCAGGTCGAAATAATTTGAAAGATAGTCGTGAGTCTATCTCTGTCACATTCGACAAGGTGGCAAAGTGGCATCGGTTCGCCGACTACAAGCAGACAAATGATGGAATAAGCTTGGGGAATGGCTCGGAAATCATCTTTCTTGACTTGACCTATTACCCGGTTAAAGACCCGATGTATGAGCGTTTGGGTTCTAAAGAATTTACAGGTGGTTGGATTGAAGAAGCAGGGCAGGTTCACTATCTCGCCTTCGAGGTTCTAAAGACACGTATAGGACGACATCTGAATGATCTGTATGACATTCCTGGCAAGATACTCATTACTTGTAATCCGAAGAAGAACTGGCTTTATCGTGAGTTCTACAAACCGTGGAAAGAAGGCAAGCTGAAAGCTCCATACGCTTTTATTCAAGCATTGGTGCAGGATAATCCCTATGCTACTGAGGACTATATAGATACACTCCGGAATACAAAAGATAAGGTAACAAAAGAGCGTTTGCTTTATGGTAATTGGGAATACGACAATGACCCAACAGCTCTTTGTGATTATGATGCTATTTGTGACTTATTTACTAATGAGCATGTAATATCGGCTGGTTTATCGACGGGGGCGGCTGACCTTGCCATGAAAGGACGCGACCGCTTTGTCGGAGGGCACTGGGTAGGCAATGTGTGTTATATCCGGTTAGACCAGGAATATAGCACGGGTAAATCTATTGAGACGGACCTTAAAAACATGATGATACAGTGGAAGATTCCACGTAGCATGATGGTAGTTGATAGTGATGGACTTGGAAGCTACCTTGAAAGTTATTTGAATGGCATCAAAGAATTTCATGGTGGTAACCGACCTATTAATCCAGAGTACGACAATCTGAAATCTGAATGTGCATTTAAGCTTGCAGAACTAATAAATAATCGGCAGATAAGGGTTATATGTACGGAAGTGCAAAGAGAGCGCATAATGGAAGAACTTTCCGTTTTGAAACAAGACCATCTAGATGCTGATACTCGGAAGAAAGGGATAATCAACAAGGAGAAGATGAAAGAGATACTCGGGCATTCTCCGGATTACCTCGACATGTTGATAATGGCAATGCTTTTCCGTATAAAACCGATACCTAAAAGACCAAAAGCAAAATTAGGACAGATATGACAGTAAAAGAGTTTTTGATATTGAGTAATGTAGCGAGCAATGCTGCTGAACTGTTGGAGCAGATAGGGAAGTTGCCTAAACCGGACTTTGTCGCAGGTGTAAGAGTTCCGGAGACTCTGAATGACCTCACTATAGGTCAGCTGATGGAACTACAATCCATACGCAATGGAATAGATTGTATAATGATTCCATGCCGTGTTGTCCTTGGTTTGTCTATTGATAAGATAGAGAAGTGTGTGGCAGCGGATATTCTGGGATTCTCCACATGGGTAACCAAGGAGGTTGAACGTATTACCAAGCTTTTTGAAACTACAAGCGTGGTACCGACTCCGGAAGAAAGGCGTGCCGGAGTGGATAAGCTTTCGTTCGGGTTGTTTGGCTTGGTGGATTACTATGCTACCCGTATGGGGATAACCGACCATGAGCGGGTAGAGAGTGTTCCATGGGTAAGAGTGTACAAGTGTCTTGATATGGACGCGGAAAAGATACGTTATGAACGTCGGTTACGAGAAATATATCAGAATAAACAATGAATACGAGTGTAGAAAGGAAAATCGCTTCTATCGCAGAGAAGCTGGAAGGAGTTACCTATTTATTTGATAACTGGGCGACTGCCAACGTTCGGCTGGATAAGATGACATTGCCGGCCATTATAAATCTGCTTCCTGCGTCTGGGAAGTTCGTCATATCAAGGACTCAGTTAAGAGATTGCCCAAATTGCATGATTGCTTTTGCAGACAAGACGGTGTTTGATTTTGACGGGGTGGAGAATGATGAGGTTATTGAGAGGTGCAAAGGGTATGCAGTTCAATTTATCCGTGAGTTGAATAGGAGCGGGCTATTTGAGTGGGTAAGCGATGAGGTCCCTTATTCCGTTTTCTATGATAAGCTGGATGTAAATGTTACCGGAATAGTAATAGAATTGAAACTGAAAGAGGTTCAAGGAGTACCCATATGTTAGTTATGGAAGACAGAAGAAAGGACGTTAAAGATATACTGAACGAGGAGTTGGATAAACTTCGGCAGCGTATCATTGAGAATCATATACAAGCTGGACAGCGTGCAAGCGGAAGAACCATCAAGAGCCTGCATGTCGTAGTAGATGATAATCATGGTGTTTTATTCGGTAGACAGGCTTTTGGAGTTCTGGAAATAGGACGCGGACCGGGAAAAATCCCAAAAGGTTTTTATCAAATAATTCAGCAATGGGTGGTGGATAAGAGGATTCAAGTAGAAAAGCCTAAATCGTTTGCTTATCTCGTAGCTCGTAAGATTGCAAATGAGGGTACGAGGCTTTATCGCTCTGGAACGCATGAGGATATATATTCAACGAGTGTTACACAGGCGATACGGGATATTATGGACCGTGTGTTTGGTGTTTTTCTGAACGATGTACAACATATAAATTTGCATAGTAATGAGGACGCATAAGATAGGAAATACTACAATCGAGTATCCGGATGAAATATCTTTCTGTTTCAATCCGGTAGTGATAAATATTAGTGGATATACTTGGGCATGGGTGGAAGCAACGATAACCGACGTACTTACCGGAAAGGAATATAAGGAAAAGCGTGCATTATTTAAAACCGCATGTTTCTTTGATCTGTCTTTCTATATGCAATCGGCTTTTGATGCAACGGAGTTTGGCAAGATTGACTATCAATCCTCTATTCCACAAGATAGTCAGCTTGGGCGTCTGTTCTCTGTTGAAGTGGATATGTATACGTCTGATAGCACTATCGGAGAAAGTTTCCAGTTTAATACTTTTATTATTTGGGGCGCAATGAAAGTCGGCGAAAGATATAATGGTGACCGTATTCTAACATGGTTTAAGAACTTACCATTTACGGTCGGTATGTACACTGCGGGGGCCGGTACTGTTAGTGTGACTGCTGACGGTCAAGTTTTGCCCTCCATCATATTGTCTGACCGCAAAGTGTATAATCTTACTTTGCAGGGTATTGATGCGAATAGGGATGTTGTTTTGAATCTCCCTGGAACCAGTACGGGAGCAAGTGTATTCGATAATACCTTTGACTTTACTTTTCACGCATTGACGAATGTGGCCGCAAATGTGAGGCTTTTAGTTGATGAATGTACAGACGGAATTTATTTACGTTGGATAAATCGTCATGGTTTTTATTGCTATTGGTTGTTTAAACGTGGTGATGAAAGCAAACAAATTGCTAATGATGGTGAATTCATTCGTAATAATATGCAAGACTATAACTATGTTAATGGCTATCATGGAGGGTCAGGACGTAAGCAGAGAAAAACAGAAGAGAATACATTACTGGTTTGTGCTCCTTTAGTGGACTCAGAAACGTTTGATTTCTTGTTTCAACTCTCGTTGTCACCCGTTGTTGATATGTATGCAGGTAAAAATGCGAATGGAGTTGATAGCTGGAAGGCGGTGAATGTATCTGTTGGTAATTTCAATAAGACAAGAGCCGTATTGCAGGATTTCGTAGCAACAATCATATTACCAGAAACAAGAGTACAAAGCTTATGAGAAACGATATGCTATTCATTGATGGTGAATTGGTGGACTTGGACGATAACACTAAAATTACGCTACTTTATAAAAGTAATCTCTTTACAGACTTGAGTAAGATTGTAAGTAATAATAGCTATACAATCAAGTTACCTAAAACAGTAAGGAACCAACGTGTCATATTACATGCTGATATTCCGTCCGCAGCCTCCGGTTATCCTCGGAAATATCATGATGCAAGATATTTTCGGAATGGAGTGGAGATTATTCCGAGTGCCAAGGCTGTACTTATTTCTGTTTCCGACAATATAGAAATTGCAATAACATGGGGAAATTTCACTTCTTTCAATAAAGTAGTTGAGGAGGGGCTTAAATTAAATGAACTTGGAGAGCGTTATGATTATCAGTCTTGGTTTTTAGGAATTACATTATCTGACTATGGAAAGAATGAAATAATCATTTCTGATATTGATTTCGGACTTAAGGATAATGAGTCTCAAGCAGTATTACATCCGTCTGTCAGAGTTACATATATAATTGACCTTATAAGGGAAAAATATAAATTAAACTTTGTATTTCCTAAAAAGGAATATTCGTTCATATATTCTTTGATTGTTCCTCTTTTGACAAGGAATGGTGGTTATGTGAATGAGGTTGACTCTAAAGGAGAATTGGAATTGGCTACTATACAAACTTATGGAGAAGGTAGTTTGGCGTATTGGACGAATGTAAATACTGCGGAATTTTTTGATGCTTCATTTGAATATTTGTATACAGTAAGCAATGTTACTATAAGGGCTGTTAAAGTACTTGTTAATGGAACGATTGTTATTACCCCCGACATGAAATCATCTCAAAATGATTTGGTGGTTTTTTGGGGTGACAATAACGTAATGGAGAACTATCACTACTTGCCATACACCATGATAGAAGGTGAATATCCATATTGCTATAATATTCCGTTAGAAGTGGAGTTGATGAGCGGGCAATTTTTGACGTTAGGAAGAAGAACTGGTTATGCAATGATTTATGCGAATATGTATGAAATGCCCTATCTTAAGGTTGGAATGAGACCCAAAGAAATTCAGATTGATGGCAGATTTCCAGTCGTGGAAAATTTGCCGGACATCAAGATATTGGATTTTCTGAAATCTATTTGTGTTATGACTGGTTTATTCATGGTGCCTGCAAGCCCAGATGAACTGACGTTTGTCTCGGTTGATAGGCTACGTGAAAATTTAAACGAAGCAAAGGATTGGACTAAAAGAGTTGTTGCGAATACATGCGAAAACAAGCCATTCTGTATCGGTTATTCTTTAGATGATTTTGCCCGTAACAATAGAATGAAATGGAAGGAGGATGATACGGTCATAGCATCCTATGATGGTAATATTATAGTAGATGATGAAACCATAGAATATGAGAGAGACGCTACTGTAATGCCTTTTGCTGCTACGGATACGATAAGGGGAGTAGCCAGTATTCCTATCTATTCTTATAATGTGACTGATGGAGAATTGGAATATTCGGATGTTGAGCCTCGTATTCTAATTGAGACAGATAATGGAGATGGGAAATCAAAAGGAGTTTTCACCGGTCTTGATTGGAACACACTTACTGATACTTACTATCAGACCTATCAGGCGCTTATTCGTAAGCCTATCGTTATTACAGAAAAGATAGAAATAAATGATATTGAGTTGAGAAACTTGGATATGACTGTTCCAATTTATTTGGCCCAATATGGTAGATATTATGCCATTATTTCCATTAAGGCAGAAGATACGGGAATATGTGAATGTAAATTGTTACAATTGGAGGTATAGTTATGGGAAATAGTAATGTAGAAGAAAAGATTCTTGATATCAGAGTACGTTATGATGATGCTATCCGTAAAATAGCGGAGTATCGTTCACAGTTGGATGTACTCCGAAAAAGAGAGCAAACTTTAAAGGATGACTTGAAGGCTGGGCGGATTAGTCGAGAACAATATAATTTGAAATTGTCTGAAACGAAGATAGCAACACAGCAATATAATGATGCTATCCGGATGCTGAATAAGCAAGTTCAGAATCAATTAAAATTAGAGAAGGAACAAGAGGGTAGCCTTGTGGCTTTACGGGCAGAACTTTCCAATGCTACCGCTGCCTATGACGCATTGAGTAGAGAAGAAAGAGAAGGCGCTAAAGGTAAAGAACTGCAGAATCATATTAATGCAATCACCGAGGAATTAAAGGAGGCAGAGGAGGAAACGCAGCGTTTTTATCGGGATGTAGGAAGCTATGAAGCTGCTATTTTAAAGGCTGCACAATCAAATGTCCCATTTCTTGATTCAATTATTAAAATGCAAACAGAACTTGGGGGAGTGAAACAAGCTTTTAATGTTGGGAAAACAGCTGTAGTGGGATTTAGCAAGCAATTATTAGCCTTACTGACGAATCCGATAGTTGCTATTCTCGCTGGTATTGCCGCAACGATAATGCTTATATCTAAGGCTATTAATTCCAGTGAAGAAGCGTCAAATCGTTGGAACGTTATTATTGCTCCATTATCAAGGTCTCTTGATTTTCTTTTGAATATTGTTCAACGATTGGCGGGAGGTATTCTATCTGTTGTCGAATCCGGAGCAAAAATGTTGGGATGGATAGCTAAGATGGCAGAAAAATTGCCAGGCATAGGAAAGTACATTAAGGATATTAACGCTGCTAATAGGGAAGCTATCGAATTGGCTAAGGAGGAAGCAGCCATAGCAAAACAAACGCGAACGGACCAAGTACAGAATGCTAAAGACCAACTCGAGGTAGCACGTTTGCGCCAGCAGGCGAAAGATAAAGAGAAATTCACGGCAGAGGAGAGGCTTGCTTTCGTAAAGCAGGCTAATAAGCTTGAAGAGGAGCAGGCAAAGCGGAATGTGGATTTGGCAACGAGAGAGTTTGAACTTCTCCGTAAGCGTTCGGAATGGGCAGAAAATGATGCAGCAACAAATGATAAGTTGGCAGAGCTGGAAGCGGCAAAATACAACGCGGAGAAGGAATATTTCTCTAAAACCATGGAATTGCTTGAGCAGGAGAATACAATTAGAGGGGAAATTGTCACAGCGCAGAAAGCTATGACGGAGAAAGTGGTTGCCATTAGAGAGAAAGAGCGTGAGGAAATCCGAAAAGCAGAAGATGAAGCCTTGAAGATAGTAAAGAATGCCCAAGAAAAACAATTTATTGAGACTAAGAGAGGGTATGAGCGTCAGATAGAGGATTTACGTATTCGTTTACGTACTGAAATAGGTCTTACATCAACTATGCGCCAAGCGCTCAATCAGCAGATTATTGCACTTGAACAGCAAAAAAATGATGCATTACAGCAATTATCGGAAGAACAACTGATGAAGGAGGTGGAGAACCGGCAGAAATTGATTTCTCTGCAGCTTGAATCCGTAAAAGCTGGAAGTGAGCAGGAGTACCAACTAAAGATGCAGCAACTTGTTGCCCAACGTGATGTAGAACTCCGTCAGAAAGAGCTTACTGAGCAGATGAAGCTTGCTATCACGGAGAAGTACAATAAAGAGATTGATGATTTGTCCATTCAACATGAGAATGATACAGCAAAGAAGCAGGCTGATGCACTCAAACTTCGATTGGAGAATGAATTGGCAGAAGCCAAATTGAATGGAGATAGTGAACTTGAGCTTCTTCGTATGCAGGAGCAGCAGAAGCTTGAACTGAAAGACAGCTTGAGACGGATGGAAGAGGAGAGTGATGCCGAATTCCGGGCCAGACAGCTTGCCGCAGATCAAGAATACTTGGATGCAAAGCAGGCGGTCATTGACAAGGAAGTGGAGATGCAGCAAAATAAAGGTGAATCCCTTTCTGTCTTGGCAGGGAATCTTTCTGATTTGTTGGAACAAGCGGCAGGAGATAACGAGAATATGGCCCAGTTGGCGAAAATACTGGCTATTGCGGAGGTTTCTATCGCACAAGGGGTAGCCATTGCCAAAGCCGTAGAAACAGCTACCCGCTCATCTGCAACATGGATTGACATGCTTGCTGCGATAGGTACTGTAGTGGCATCTGTAACTACTGTTATGGGAAAGGCTATGAAATCGGTGAAAAGTGCTAAATTTGCACAAGGAGGTAAAGTTGAAGGGCCAGGTTCCGGTACAAGCGATTCCATACCCGCTATGTTGTCCAACGGTGAAAGTGTAATGACGGCTGCTGCAACCTCGATGTTTGCTCCGTTATTGTCGGCTTTCAATCAGATAGGAGGAGGTATTCCCATTAATGTAACAGCTTCTTCCAATCAGGCGTTAGGAGAGGACATGTTGGCCAAAGCTGTTGCAAAAGGTATGATGATGGCGCCTGCTCCGGTGGTTTCTGTGGAAGAGTTTACCTCTGTTGCTAATAGGGTTAAGTACGTTGAAAATCTTGGTAGTATATGAAAGCATATGAACTATTGATATTGAATAAGAGTCTTCTTCAAATGATGGGGGATGCTTCGCTTGATGTCGGGGATGTGAAATATATTCCCGTGTATCAAGAATATGTCCGTCTGTCAAAGGAGGGACATAAAAAGACTTATATCATGCAATATTTATCCGATGAGTATAATATTGCGGAAAGGACAATTTATCGGATAATAGATAAGTTCTCAAGTAAGGTGGATGTTTAGGGGGGGCGGAATTATTCCGCTCTTTTTTTGTTTTGAAAAAGTTGCTGACAAAGCGTGTCAGTGGAATAGACTTCTTATTTTCTTCAAGCCGTATCATGTTTTCTACCTTTGTTACAAACAATTATGTGATATGGCTAAATTATACATTAACAAGGACATTGTAGCTGATAAGGATAAAATGGAAAATTGGTATTTGACCGGTGACGAGGGGCTTTCGTTTCCGGATATCCAATACTTCCTTTCATGGCTTGACCCGGCTGACCCTAAAATTGACATTGAAATCCATTCGTGCGGCGGTGATACGGTTGAGGGGTATGCTATTTATGATGCATTACGTGCGTCGGGCAAGGAAATATCTTGTACCGTTGTTGGACGATGTGCTTCTATGGCTACCATCATTTTGCTTTCTGCTCCACTTGAACGCAGAAAAGCTTATCCTCATGCAAAGTTTCTCATCCACAAACCATATTTGGCAAGATATGATGATTTATTGGACCTTGAAACTATAGAATCCATCAAATCAAGTCTGGAAGCGGAAAAGGATAAGATGATGGCTGTATATGTTGAACGGACAGGAGTTGAATCGACCATCTTGGAGGTCCAGATGAACAAGGAGGCATGGTTTGGCGGTGAGGTTGCAAAACAACTTGGATTTATATCTGATGTTCTTATACCGACTACAGCAAAAGGAACTGATTATAAACTTAATAGTGAGAAAATGAACAAAGAGAAACAAGTAACGGTAAAGCAATCTATCATTGACAGACTGCTTGCGAAATGTGGCTACCAGAAGATAGAAGACATTCCGGTAGTATCTATGGAACTGACAGATGCCGAAGGTAATACACTGACGGTGGAACGTGAAGAAGGAGAGCCGCAGGTGGGAGATGCGGCATCCCCCGATGGCGAGCATGTTATGCCCGATGGTAAGACTATCATTGTAACAGACGGAGTGATTACAGAAATCAAAGACCCGGAAGAAGCAAACGGTGACGAGGAGATTGAAGCTTTAAAGGCGCGCATTGAAGAACTTGAAGAGGAAAATGCGGCATTGAAAACCAATGCCCGTACAGTTGAGGACAATAAGATACTGAATGCTGTAAAGATGGCAGGAGGTGAGAATTGGCTAGCAAAACATTGTTCAACCTATAGAGTCTCTTTGCGTGCCCAATCCTTCAAGAATACTGTTGAGACACAAGCAAGTGCAGAGGAGACATCTATTCAAAGAAAGTTGAGAGAGGAAAGAGAGAAGAGAGCTAAAAAGTAAAGAAAGGAGAATTGAGTATGCCTATTTTAGATTTTTCAAAATTGACGCCAGACAATCAGGCGGTGAAGGATTTGAAAGACTTGATTGAACTGACAGTCTTTCAAAATGAGGATATGGAGCGTTTTATGACGTTCATGCCTAAAGTGACCAATGGCAAGAAAGTTGGCTTCATCGGTGAGATGGAGGATGTAGGTATCGCAGGCGCCGGATGTGACCCTGAATATCAAAAAGTGGCTATCGCTGCCGCCCAGAAAGTATGGGAAATTGGTGACTGGCAAGTCCCGTTGGAAATGTGCTATGAGGACTTGGAGAATACTATTGCAAAGTACTGCTTGAAGACCGGTACCAATATTGCGGACCTTACTTCTACTGAATATATGGATGGGATTGTCCTTCCAAAACTGACGGAAGCAATGATGAAAATGTTATGGCGCTTCACTTGGTTTGGAGACAAGGATGCCGCTAATATTGACGGTTCCGGTCAAATTACGGATGGATTGAATGTAGAATTGTTCAAGACATGTGACGGTTTCTTTAAACGCCTGTTTGCCATATGTACAGAGAATTCCGGTCAACATACCGTTATATCAGCCAACTCTGAAGCATCTTATGCTTTGCAGAAGTCCAAGATGAAAGAATTGGGGGCTGCTACATCTGTGTTTGACGCGATGCTTGAAGATGCAGATAGCCGTATTTTCCAGAAGTCCGGACATGCAATTTTTGCTACAAAATCATTATGTGATTCTTTGTCACGTGATGTGAAGGAGAAATATAAGGTTATTATGCCTTGGACGGTTATTTTTGACGGCCTTGAAGTAGGAGAGTATGACGGCGTTACGGTTGTAAAATGCTCTATCTGGGACCGATTTATTCAAGCATATCAGAACGACAAGACGAAACTGAACCTTCCTCACCGTGCGGTTCTGTGTTCTCCGGACAACTTGATGTATGGCTGTGAAGGCGATAATCCGATATCTGACCTTGATATCTGGTTTGAAAGAAAACCCCGTAAGAATTACATCTATTCTACTGGTAAACTCGGTTCTATGATTGGCGAGGACAACTTGGTGCAAGTAGCATATTGACAAAAGGAGGTATTCTATGGGAGTATGTGATGATATTTTAAAGAAAGATATTGTTCCGTCGTGTGATGATCCAGTAGTACAAGGATTGGAGCAGGAAGGGGTAATAATGAATCGTGCGGATGTGGACTTTGCAGCCACAGTATTCAATTCTACAAAAAAGAATGTGATTGAAACGCTGGCTATGAAAACTGGGAAGAAGGCTTATAAGGTTGTTGTTCCTGGTAAAAATCCATTTACGGGTACAAAGACCTCATTAGTGGCTGGCACATATCGTAGTTCGTTTACCAATACAGTCGCGATTGTGATATTGGCAAACGATCCGGATGTATGCGCTGATGTTATTGACGGATTGGCTAACGGTACCTATGTTGTGGTGTTGGAGAATAAATATAAGGGTTTACAGAAAGAAGGAAACCCTGGTGATGCCGCTTTTCAGGTGTATGGTTACTATCAAGGACTTACAGCTACAGCTATCGACAACGATAAGTATAGTGAGGATACTGAAGGGGGATGGGCTGTTACCTTGGAAGAGCAGAAAACGCCTAAATCTGCATTATTCTTGTTCAAGACGAGTTATGAAGCAACTAAGACAGCTGTCAATACCTTGACGGCTGAACCGGCAGCATAGGAGGGAATATGCTTGTCTTGGAGGTGGTTGATAAGTTGAAGAGATTGGGAGATAAGGTCTCCCTTTCTTCTTCTGATAAATCAGACATTGAACTGATGTTTCATGAAGTTCTTGGTAGGACATTTACCAAGACCTCATGTGGTGATTGCTATCGTGACGCTGTGATTGAAATGTATTCGTACTTAAAAAGATATGGAAAAATGAAAGAAAAATCAAGTTATGCATTGAAAAATGGTGTATTGCTCCAAGTAGGCTTTGGAAGTAGTGAAATGTACACCAACAACAATCTTACTGACGAAGCGGCAGAAAGGTATCTTGCGGAAAATCCTAAAGGGATAGTCTTTTTTGCTTCAACGCCTTCCGATTGGGAGAAAAGGGTTGAAAGACGGATGAGTCCTGCTTTACCATTGGATGAAACTTTGGTTTCAGAATTGGTGAAAGCCTTTGAAGTGGAAGGTGCTACTTCTGAGATTGTGAGAGATGCGTTCAAGACTTATAAACTGAACGGGAAGAAAGTTACAGCTAAAGTATTGGATGCTCATATTAAAGAGGCTCAATCTGTAGTTGACTCTAAGCAGACTATAGAAGCCGTAGAAACGGTGAAATAAAGAATAACCTCACGGAACGATGAATGTAAATGAATTAAAGAAGAAGAGTAATAGGCGTGTTGACACGGGCTATTTACGTAATCTTGGCATCCAAAGCTACGGTGATGATAATTTATATCCCCAACATCTAAGAAATATCATCGCTGCGAGTTCAACGGGTAGCGAATGTGCAGAACGTTATGCCAATTTCATAGAGGGAAATGGGTTTCGTGAGGTTGCTTTTTCTGAATATGTGGTTAACCGCCGTGGAGATACGGCAGATGACATCCATGCTTTCGTCTGCAAGGATGTTGCTGATTACGATGGGATGGCGATACATGTTAATTATAATATGTTCGCAGATATAGTGGAAGTACAGCACATCCCCTTTGAAAATTGCCGTTTGTTGGAGGAGGATGAATCCGGATATATCGCAAAAATCGCAGTTCATCCGGATTGGACAGGAAAGAAAACCCGTCAGGGAAAAGCCATAAAGGTAATACCAGAAAATGTGGAGTTTATAGATGTATTTAATCCACGTAAGGAGGTGGTCTATGCGCAAATTCGGGCTGCCGGAGGGATTGAAAACTATAAGGGGCAGATACTATGGATTAGCAACACTGGGAAATTCGTGTATCCTATAGGAAGAGCTGACCGTGTGATTACGGAAATGAGTACAGATGAGGGATTAGCCAATGTGAAGTATCGTAATGTGCGTTGTAACTTCATGCCTTCCGGGATGATAATTACAAAGAAAGGTGCTTCTTCGGTACGTTTTGATGAAAACGGAAATCCTATAAAAGAGGATAGGACTAATGAAGATACTGGTTTTTCTGATACTATCGTGCAATTACAAGGAGACACCAATGCGACAAAGGTCTTAGAGGTAACCTTGGAATCTGATGAAGAAAAACCGGAGTTTGTGGATATTAGTCCTAAAAATTATGATAAGGAGTTTACCGTTACTGATGCCAGTGTGGTTGAACGTATTTATTCGGCTTTCGGGCAGGAGCCTTGGTATTGTATCCGGATTGGTAAGGTCGGTTTTTCTGGGGATATATTGGAAGATGCTTTTGAATACTATAACTCTATTGTGTCAAAGCAACAACGCATGATTGAACGGGCTTTTCAGAAAATTTTTGCGCATTGGTATGAACCTCTCAATCCTTCCAATGACTTTAGTGTACAACCTCTTAAATATATAAGAAATGCTGCGATGTCTAATAACAACAGATGAGGTCTATAAGTTGGCTCGTACGATGTCAATACACATCGATACGGAAAAGATAGAAGCATATATTCGGGAGTCGGAGAACATTGATTTGAAGTCAGCTTTGGGTGATGCTTTATTCTTAGATGTGAAAGAACATCCGGAAAATTATAGTGAGTTGCTTAATGGTAGTTCTTATACCATAGAATGTGGAGGCAAACGTTCCTTTGTAGGGCTGAAAACGACATTGGCATATTATACCTATGCTCGTATCGTGAAAAATGGAGATGGAAATGTCACCCGTTTTGGATTTGTCAATAAAGATAACGAATATTCATCGCGTTCTGATTTTAAGGAGAAACTTATGGCTTATAATGATGCTTTCTCTGTTGCTGATAGGTATATGAAAGAATGTGTTCGGTATTTGAATGATAACAAAAAAGACTTTCCGCTGTATAGGGGAAGTGGAGGGATTAATGCTAATCGTGTAACTTTTAGAGTACTTGGTGAATAATGCCTGATACACTTGACATATTAAGGAAACTTGCTCTACAGATAAGGAACGCCTCTTCTGAGGGAGAGAATACCGCAGAGAGGGTTGGACGGACATTTATTGGCATTCTTGAACTCATTCAACAAGGAATGAGCATCGAAGAATTATCAAAGGTGTTCCTTCGAAAAGACCAGGCTGACGGCACTCCCTTCCCCATGACCTTCGGTGATTGGGTTAAGTTCGGCGAATTCATCACCGGTATTTCCGGAGGTTGCATCGACAAGAATGGCATCCTGGAGATGGAGGAAGGCATTTTCCGCAAACGTGTGTTTTTCCCGGAAGTAGCCTATAACCGTGTGACCTATTTCAAAGGCAGGATGTGCGCCTCTCCCGGAGGTGGGTGTACGGTCAAGGAATGGACGGACAACGGTGACGGCAGCTATACGATTACACCCGATTTGACGGATGCTGACGGTCTGAGCCAGTTTGTCGATGATATACTTACTACTTACTTCGTCACCAAGTCACCTGAAGGCAAGCTGCAGGGGTTCGAAGAGATGAAGTTCCGGGTGACTTCTGCCGATTATACTGCCAAGACATTCGTCATGACGCCGAAACCGGGTACCGACTGGAAGCCAGGGGATGCGATGGTACTCGCCCAGACGGGTAACTTCACTGACCCCGAACGGCAGACGTACATCCTTATCGATACGGTGGGCGGCAACAACTGCATTACTTTCTTCGACCACGCCAATACATGGGATGTCGAGCCTGCCCAAGAGATGTCGTGGATTGGCAAGAAGAAAGGTCGTACTGTACATGGTATTCCGGCTGACAACTACTCGGCCGTTTTTCGTCATGTTATCATGTCCGGCAAGATATTCCAGGTGGATGACATCACCGGCGAGGCTTTCCGGGTACCGTTGTTCAAGGGAACGTGGAAAAAGGGTGAGAAGTATGCCTATTATGATGAGGTGACGCATAACGGCAGCTCATGGATATGTGTCAATGAGAAAGGTTCGACTACAGAACCGTCAGACGGCAATGCCGACTGGTTGAAATATGCGGCCAAGGGAGAAAGCGGCAAGGGTATCAAGTCTACCGATGTGGAATACGCGATATCTGCGTCAAATGTCATTGCTCCGGTGGACGGTTGGCAGACGACCTCCCCAGAATGGGAAGCCGGCAAGTATATCTGGTCCAGGACAAAGATTGTCTATTCTGATGGCGAAGTCAAGTACACCCAGGCGGCTTGTATCAGTGGCGGGAAGGGAGCCGACGGCAAGGGCATCAAGTCCATTACCGAGGAATATTACCTTTCCTCTTCACCGGCCACCACAACCGGAGGCAAGTGGCAGACAGAATCTCCTGAATGGAAAAACGGCTGGTATATCTGGACCCGGACAAAGATAGTATTTACCGATGGTACTTCCACCACAACGAATGCCATCTGTGTGACGGGCAGCAAGGGTGCAGACGGCACAAGCATCACCAATTGCGGTGACTGGCAGACCGGCAAGCATATACCTTACATGGGTATTACCAAGATGGCCGGGCGTGTGTTTCTCTGTGTCGCTCCTGGTGGTACCGACAACCCTCCGATGTGGACTCAGACGACCAATGAGGGGCGTCGCATCCTGCAGACGCAGAACGGCGGCAAGAGCTACGGCTATACCATTACCGGAGACCTTAATACCGCTGAGTATGAGCTGCTGGTGGAGTCCGGCCAGGACGGTAAGGATGGAAAAGATTATGAGTGGATATTCAAGCATACGACAGAGAATGTGGCACCTCCCACGCCAGCCACATCACAGACTGATGACTATGTGCCATCCGGCTGGCATGATGACCCGATTGGGGTGAGCGAGAGCCTGCCATACGAGTGGGCATGTTGCCGCACGAAGAAGGACGGTGTATGGAGTGCATTCAGTCCCTCTGCACTATGGGCTAAGTGGGGCTTTGACGGCGAGTCGGCCATTGTAGCCGATTTCGACAACGAGATGGAAAGCATTGCCTTGACATACGAAGGAAAGACTGTTGCGCAGTCCGTGCTCAAAACGACCGTCGGCATGTGGTATGGTACGAAGAAACTACAGCTCAAGTCCATCTCATGCGTGACGCCCTCCGGTGTGACGGAGAGTTATAATATCAATACCGGTGTGATAGCCTTTACTGTGGCTGCAGGAGTTGCAATGCCTGCACGTTCGCAGGTTCGAATTACCGTCACGGCCACCGTGCAAGATACGGATATAAGCCGCGAGCTGGTGTTCACCATTACCGGGGTGCGTGCGGGTTCTCCGGGTACTGATGCTGTACTGTATAGACTGGTACCTTCCGTATCTTCAGTAAGCAAACGGAAGGACGGTACTTACAGCGTGGCAAGCGTGTCATGTACACGCACCAAGTCTGTAGGCGGCAGTACTGCTGTTACGACGGACGGTGTGCTGAAATACAGTAAGGACGGCGGTTCGGAGGTCGAGATACAGAACGGCACGGCCATTTCCCCGAAGAACTTCACGACGCAGTTACAATTTGTATTTTATGTGGGCGGGCAGGTCGTGGACCGGGAAACTATACCCATGGTCGTGGACGGTACCGATGGGGGACCTGGGAAACCTGGCGGTGACGGCGAATCAGTCAAGGCTGGCGGTGAGTGGAGAACCGCGAATACTCCATGCAAAAAGCTCACCATCTGCACGATGGGTGGCCGGTCATGGCTCTCCAAGGTTGATACTTCGAATCCACCTCTATGGACCCAGACAACTCATGACGGGAGGCGAATCACTCAGACGCAGAATGGCGGCAAGAGCTACGGTTATATCATTACAGAAGAAGTGAACACGGCCGAATGGGAGCTGCTGACCCAGGATGGCGGCATGGTCTATCTCATCAGTACATGCAGCAATATACGGGTGAGCAGTGCCGGGTCGCTTGTTCCTTCGGCTTTCCGCGCCTATGCCAAGCGGACGCTCGGCAGCGCCACATTGACCTATCCGGACGGCTATCTGGCCGCACGGGGGTACAGCAATGGAATATGGAGTTCCATCGCCGGGCCGTCGAGGGCTTCCGAGATTACGGTCAACGCTTCTGCGGGATATTCAACGTTCTCAGTCCGCTGTTATCAGAGCCAGGCTGACGCTTCGGCATGGAATGACAGTTTCATTGCGGAGATGTCCGTGGGTGTGAGTTATGACGGTCCAAGCGGACGGGATGCCAGCGAGCCGCGTCCGAGAGGTTTTTTCACCAAAGGTAACACGTATGTGTGGAATGAAGATTACCATGACATCGTACTGGCCACATTTAACAACCGGACCATTCCGTTCCGGGTACGGGCTTATGGCACGTCGGTCACTGTTGCACCCACGTCTATTGACGGTGATGCGAATTGGGAGGCGGCACAGCAGTATATGTTCGTAGCTATGGATATGGCTTTAATAAGAAAAATACGTGCCGATGAAATCTATGTGGATGATTTGGTGGTGCAGAACGTATTGGCAAGGGATAAGAATGGAAATGTCACTTGTAGCATTGATGGTGAGACTGGAGAGGTCAATGTTCAGGGGAAGATTACCGCAACGGCCGCATTCATAAAAATACATGGTTTTAGGTCCAATGAAGGTTACTTTTACCTGAACCCCAATTTTGGCTCGGATTTTGGTAATGGTCGCCCCAGTAGAATAGGACAAAGTGAATATATGCTTCCCAGTTCTGCCCAATGTGTGGGTATGAAGATATCCTTGACCATATATAATAATTCCTCAGGAAGCACATATGGCTCTGTGTCAGTTGTGACATCGAACGGATTTAATGATATGGAATTGGTCAACGGTGCATACCGTTATTGTAATAAGGCTCATATCACAGAACCTGGTTTTTATGAATTCATATCATTGGGAGGGGTTTGGATTTCAACCAATAAAAATGGCATTTCGTATTCGTATGCTGATTTGGGTGACCATGATTACGAAAATCCGGTTAATTAATAAACTAATATAAATAAGATGTATTATGAAAGTGTTTTATGAAAGCAAATTAGCGAAATGGCTGCTGTGGCAGGGCTACAGCACCATTACTTTAGGCTGCTTCGTCTTCACCACGAAAAGCAAGGAAGAGATGAAGCAGAGCACACTTAACCATGAGGCGATTCATGTGCGCCAATGGGAGGAGTGCATGATTGCATCGGCTGTGCTGCTAACGGTAATCATGCTGTTTACCGGGTTCAGTATCTGGGTATATCTGTTATGCCCGTTGTGGTTCTACCTTCAGTATGGGTTGGAGTACGCAATATCCTACGTGTATCACCTATGCCGTAACCGGTGTTGGGTGAATGTAGGTGATAAGGCTTACGGAAATTCAGCGTTTGAAATGGAAGCAGAAGCCAACGAGAATATAGATGGTTATCTTGATGCGAGAACTCCTTTTGAGTTCTTCAAATACTACGGAAAAATTTGATTTATAATTTACAAAACGAGACTAAAAACAAAATGTTAAATCGGGCAATATTTCCATCCGGAAATTATGCCCCTTAAATGTGCAATATTATGGCAGATGATATTAAGGAAAATGAAATGACTTCGGTCAGCAGCGTGGATTATGTTAGAGCACTGAAAGGTAAGGACAGCGTGCTGATAAAGAAAAGCGACTTGGTGGAATTGTTAGCTGGGACTCCACCATTTTCTAACATGAAAAAAGCATTTAATGCCATGATTATCGAGATTGGGGCAAAAGAGGAATATGTTGTGGATGAGAGTGTATGCGGCATTTTTACCATTACAAATGTATATAGAGGATATGCAACCAGTATATATGTTTTAGGAAATGAAATACATAGCATTTATACAAATAACGATGGGATGTTGTCAGGAATTTCATTGTCGGTTGATTCATCAAGAAAAATCCATATTAATAACAATAGGAATGAGAAGTCCGTGATATACATGACATACCAATCTATTAATTATAATTAGAATTATAAACTTCTCTGTTATTATAGTTGGATTTGTTTATATGTAAGAAAATAAAAGCTGCCATATTTCTTACATCTTTAAATTGCTATACTCTTTGCCCCTTAAATGTATTAAGTATGGCAAGTGATGACATAAGAGAGGACCAGATGACTATAGTCAGCAGTGTGGACTATGTGCGAGGCTTGAAAGGGGGAAATAGCGTGCTGATAATCCCTTCATCTTTGATGACACAAATAGGCATTTTACATACATCATTTCCTCTGTCTCCAGGAAGTGAGTATGAATTACCCTATAAATCTGGGTTAATTATGATACAAAATTCCAATCGTTCACACGAAAAGGCTGTTGCAGCTTTGTATGGAAGTGGAAATGGAACTGTAATAATCCCATCAAGTACCATTCAATTTTTCTCGGAAGAAATAGGAAAAATTTGTGTTTTTAATAATGGAGATAATACGAAATATATTATCAAAAATACAAGAGCTGAATCTCAAAATCTTATCATTACATTTATAGAATAGAATCTCAAATAGTAAGAGTAGATTGGACCTATATAAGACTGTGTATAATTAAAACCCGTTCCGGCCATCTCGTCAGAACGGGTTTTAATTATATCAGTATATTTGCTTCCATTCTCCCCATTGATACGCACCTCCCGTACTTTTCCGACCAATTAGCATGAACCCAGTTAGGCTATTATAACTATAAGCTATTATTGTCACGACATTTAATCCATTGCTACCCCCATCAATACGAGATATTATCTCAGCTGTTCCGTAAAATGCTCCATTTCCTTCAGGACCATTTAAAGTCCCTGATTTTTCTGTATTAACTTCGTAAACATAAAAACCCGCCCTGGGGAAATTGGCAGGGTCTTTAAAATCTCCATTAAAACCCATTTTGGGAGTGATATGCACCAAATCATCCTTCTTTATCAGTACGCTGTCCTTACCTTTCAAGCCTCTTACATAATCCACGCTGCTGACCGAAGTCATTTCATTTTCCTTAATATCATCTGCCATATCCATTGTATCTTTAAGGGGCAAAGGATATGGTTACTTTGAACAAAGAATGAAAAACCAGAAAGAATGGTAACTACTTACAACATGTACACTCTAAATGTGCATCCATTTTGATAATTGTTTTTCAATGCAAATTTTCCGGGTTCTGTGCAAAATAGGCATAATTTACCTTCTGTATCTGTTATCTCCCACAGATTATGACCTTGCCATTTATTAACAGCAGAATATGCTGAGGACAGTAATGCTTGCGCTCCAACTACCGCCACTTCGCATACATAAATCATTCTATAGGATATATTATTCAGATTATAACTCTCTCCTTTGTTGAGCGTAATACTTGTAGCTAAATTCCCAGGAAGGGCCTTGTTCAAATCACTCTTTGATATTTTCGCTTGACTGCCGTTCGCTGTTTCTCCATACACGTATGATACGTCACTGGCAACCTGGAATTGGTTCATTGCTATATCTTGCTTCTCTGCCATACTTAACACATTTAAGGGGCAGAAGATACAACCGAGAAATAGATTAGTGAAGTGCGCCCCTTCCTTAATCAAAATTATGGTACATAAACAATGCCGGTAGGCTCTTCTGCAAGGTCCATTCTCCCTCCGATAATTGGACCAATAATAGTTCCTATGAAAGATATTCCAGCTGTGCATTTTAAATACATAATTATATCTGAAGATTCGACCACATAGCCAATCAGTCTATTACCATTTCCTGAAATTACGATTTTGCCATTACCATTTGTGAACACTAAGTCTATAGTCGAGCGGGAAATAGCATCCCATGAGCCATAAGATAAATTTATCCGTATCGGTGTGTAATGTCCACTAATGAATCTTCCTAATCGAACATACCGAGTTGGTGTACCGCCTGACACTCCATAATAAAAGGACACAGAGTTTAATACTATCGTATTCCTGGCACTCATCAGCCCCTTGGCAGAATCGGTAGCCACCGGCATTGCATTCATAACCTCTGCCAATGTCGGACTGATGCTATTACCATTTGCGTCCAGTCCGCGTAATCTTGTAGGTGTTCCTCCAGCCATTGCATTCTCTTGAATATCTCCACTTGCCATAATCTTACATTTAAGGGGCAAATCTTCCGGGTTATGAAAACCTATTATCTCATATTTTATTTTTTCGCCGATATTTTATTACTTTCTCGCAAAAAAACAGCTATGAATTACGGTTACATAAGGGTTAGCAGCGAAAAACAGACCGTTGAAAATCAGCGGTATGAGATTATGCAATATTGCAAGCGTAAGGGGCTTGTTATTGATAGGTGGATTGAAGAGAGTGTGAGCGGTGCCAGGCATCCTAATGTGCGAAAGTTAGGTAAGATATTGCATAAAATAAATAAGGGAGATATTATATATGTTACAGAGTTGTCAAGACTTGGACGCTGTGCATATATGGTTATAGCTATTATATCTCATTGCCTCATGGCCAATGCCAGTATTATTGAAATACGGGATGATAAGTTGGTAAAGGATGACTCAGATTCTGTTCAGGATACATTCTTCAAGGTTCTATTCGCCCAAAAAGAGCGGGAAGACATATCTCGTCGAACCAAAGCGGGGCTTGCTCGTCGTGTGGCTGAAGGCTTGAAATTAGGCCGGCCATCTGGTGGAAAGAATTCGCATTACAAGCTTACCGGAAAGGAAAGTCTTATTCGTACCATGCTCGAATACGGATATTCAAAGGCTGCCATCTGTAGAAAATTGAAATGCAATCCTAAAACATTGGATGACCATTTGCGGAGAATGAAAGTAAATTAGTGTCCTTTTTGGTGGTCCTCCCCATATCTATATTTGCATTGACATTCAGTGTCAGTGGAAAGTCCCAAATTGATAATATGTTTGATGTGAGCTTACTTACTTTTGTGGTTGTCGGAATTTGATGATTGATATTAAAATAGTAAAACAGATGAGTGAATTATTGGAATTCTTGCTTGCATTGGATTTAACCAATTTATACAGACATATTGGTGTGACTCTAATGTGCTGGTTGGTAATGTTTGTGTCTGTATTGATAGACATGTGGGATGGCGTGCAGACTGCCAAGTTTATGAAGGAGAAGATAGACAGTAAGGGGTTGCGACGGACGTTTGCTAAAGCCGGCGATTATTGGCGTATGATGTTGTTCGGATTGATGTTCGATACTTTGGGGCTGCTTTTTACTTGGTACATTCTCCCATACATGACTATCATCATTACAGTGGGTGTGTTAATTATTGAGTTTAAAAGTGTCTGGGAACATAATCGGAAGAAACGTAGCCATGCTGCCGAACTTCCTGGTGTGATTGCTAATATAATCAAGTGTGCATCTGAGCAGGATGCGTTGGAATTAATCAAAAAAATTAAGGAGGTACAGAAATGAAAGTATTGATTGACAACGGGCATGGCAGTAATACTCTTGGTAAGCGTTCCCCCGATGGAAGACTGAGAGAGTATGCATATGCCCGTGAGATTGCATTGCGTTTGGAAATGGAACTGCGTAAATATGGCATTGATGTCGAACGTATTGTTAAGGAGGAGGTCGACGTACCTCTTGCAGAACGGTGTCGTCGGGCGAATGAGCACAAAGCAAGTGAAGCTATCTTAATCTCCATCCATTGCAATGCAGCTGGTAACGGTTCCGATTGGATGCAGGCACGTGGCTGGGAAGCATGGACCAGCGTTGGGAAAACGAAAGCTGATAAACTGGCTGCCTACTTATATGAAGCAGCCGAAGAATACCTTCCCGGTATGAAGATTCGCAAGGATATGAGCGACGGCGACCCGGATAAGGAATCGCAGTTCTATATCCTCAAACATACCAAATGTCCAGCTGTGCTCACCGAGAATCTTTTTCAGGATAATAGAGAAGATGTGGACTTCCTGCTGTCTGAAGCGGGCAAACGTGCCATTGTGGATTTACATGTGAAAGGTATCTGTCAATACTTGGGAGTATGGAAAAGCTACCTTATATAATAATTGCATTGCTGGTGATTGCTTGCGTGACGTCTTGGTTCTGTCCGCGCGAGCCTTTGCCGGCAGAAATACGTACCGAGACGAAGATAAAAACGGTTGTCAAGGTAGATACGATGCTTATCTCTGTACCTATGGCTGTGTTCTGGCGTTTCGTGCCGGATGATACGACACGGATAGGTGATACCTTGCTTCATCGTAAGCAAGTGGTATATAGAGACAGCTCGTATCAGGCTGTGGTAAGTGGATATGTAGACCCTCGGCTGGATAGTATGGTGGTGTATCCGAAGACTGTGTATCAGACGGTGACGAATGATATTTATCATCCGGTGATTGTCAAGCCGAAGAGGAAGCGATGGGGATTAGGGTTACAAGCCGGTTATGGGTATCCGGGAGGTTTTTATGTCGGTGGTGGTATAAGTTATGATTTGTGGCAGTGGTGAAATATATTAAAAATTAATGCATTATAGGCAGATTTCCGCTTTGTACAAAAACTTTTTATCAGTTTTATTGTTATTTATTGAAGCAATGGTATTATATTTGCAACCAAAATGAGGTTGCCTATGAAATTTAAGTTTAAAATAACAGAAGATACTACCATTGAAGACGCTGAAAAAGAATTAGAAATTCTTTATAATTCTCCTGTTGTGGAATTACCATTTAACCATGTGGTTAAAATTGCAGAATTCCTTGGAGCAGAATTACAAGATAGTCCACGTGGTTCCATGGAAAGATTTAAACATCCTTTAGCTCCGACACCTGGCAGTTACTTTGGAGTACATGTTATTCATAAGGGAGGAAATGAAATCTTAATCATGAGAGCCAATTTTAAGAAATACCTTTATCCTATATTAATGGAAATTATTAGGATAAAGAAAACGCAATAACTCACTAACCCAATAAGATTATGTCACAGAAAGATTTACAGTACTACAAATCATTGGAGTACAATGTTATTATTAAAAAAGAAGAACTTGATGGCGAAAAGTGGTATGTCGCATACTGCAATGAATTAGGCTTGAATGCTTGTCATGGGATAGGGGAAGATAAAGTATCTGCTTTGAACAGTTTTATTGAAGAAAAAGATGCTTTTATTGAAATGTTGTATGAAAAAGGAGAAAAAATCCCAGAAGTTGTTATAGAAGACCAGAATCTAAGTGGGGTTTTTTCGGTCAGAACATCATCTTGGATTCATTCTACTTTAGTGCAACAAGCTAAAGTGAATAGAGTGTCTTTAAATTGCTATATTAATCAGTTGCTGTCATATGGTGTTGCTTCAAATGCAGCTTCTTTAAAATGTGAGAAAATGATAAATGAGTTGGATTCTAAATTGACAGAACAAAATGAAGCAATTTTGAATAAATTGAATTCTATCAGCTATAAAACAGAGTCAATTTTTAGTGAATCAACTAAAGCTCGATTTAATGCCCCTAATAACTGTAAATATAATATTGCTATATAATAATTTTATAAGATGAAAACTAAAATAACTCCTGAGGAATATTCCTCTATTTTGAAGTCACTAGAACTTGATGATATATCTTTATCAGAAGGTTCTATAAAAGTTTTTGATTGTTCGAAGAATGGTGGAACTATTAATTTAAATTTTAAAGATAAATATACTTTTTCTGAATCAAACAATAAAGCTTTTTTCTTGGCATCATTTAAGTTGGAAGGTACTTTAGGTGAAGAAGAAAATAAAGAAGTGTTATTTAAAATGTCTGGAGAATTTAGAATTACATATACAAAGACAAATGATGTTATCGTCTCAAAAGAGTTCTTTGAAATTTTTAAAGAAATGAGTTTAATTGTTTTTGTATGGCCATATTATAGAGAATTTATTCAGAGTATGCTAGTACGTTCTGGATTTCCACCTCTGACATTGCCAATGAGAATTTTCGGTCATTAAAAATATTATTCTTGCCCCGGCTTCCGTCGGGGCTTTTTATACAAGAAATGATTAGTTAAAAGTATTCCAGTGCCTACTTTCTTTTATATCTAAGTTGATATAAGCTCAGATATGATTATCTGAAAGTAAGAACAAATAATAATAGTATTAGATATGAAACAGAGAAGAAATAGGTCTGAGTCCAACTATAAACGTGCAAAGATTAATTCGTGGTGCAGGCTTTTAGAAAAGGATTTTGATTGGGATTATACGTTTTTATTGGAAATAGAGCGCAAGAAAATAATAGAAATGTATGAATACTTTAAAAAGTGTACGCGTTCGGATAAAATGCCTACAGTAGCAAGAGACTTGCAACTTTGCATTGGCCTATTGGATATTGTGCTCGAAAAAGATAATTTGCAGTTGGAATTTTCAGGAATGAAGACTATGCGTAGAGATGACGGTATGTATGAAATGGTAGAAAGTCCGCATATAATAGCTTGTAGGAATCTATACATTAACACTAAAAATGCATCAAGGTTCTGCCTATTTAATTTCCCGACAGATGATTATGATATTGAAATTATTCATAAAGAGGAATTGAGAAGATATAAGGCGTGGTATCTATATAATAAAATCAGAACTTACAAGTTGTTTTCTTGGTGGGATTAGGTAATAGATGCTCATCGGTCTTACTTCGCAAGGTTTTGATAGGTAAAGCAGCCCAACAAGCTGCCTTTATATTCAGATTTCAGTAATAATTCATATCTATTGTGTGTGACATGTCCCGGCTTTCGTCGGGATTTTTTTTTTCATTTGGGCCCTTTCTTTTATAAAAATTCTCTCAAATCACGTAGGGAATTTCAGAAAAGCAGTTGTCTTTATAGTAGAATCCGGTATATAGTGTTAGTATAGTCCTTCTTTCAGCCATTGCAGTTTCTTTATACTGGATTTACAGAATGTTCCAACATTGTGTGCTCTAATTGATTGTATATATTGAAAGGAACATGCTGGACCTCAGCTTTTATGCGGCTGAGGTTTTGTCGAAGATAAAAGGACGTTGTTGAACGTACGATGGAAATATGTGTTTAACCCAATTATTAGTTATGAAAAAAGTATTTTATATGGTAATTGCATTTGCTATGGCTTTAGCCGGGTTATTTATGCTTATGTTTATGTCATTTGATTAGGAATGTCTGTTTGTTGACTGTTTGTAGCAGGGGTGGCTGAATGAGCAGCCTTTACTTTTTATATTTGAAGGTTGGGTGTCACTCTGTCTGAAAAATATGGTAGCCCTACCGTTAGTTATTGTATTTATAAAGTATCCTTGTATTTTTTCAAGGCGTTGCTCTTCATTTCATTCTCCTCCTTGGTCAGGGCGAACCCCATATACTTGCAGGTGTGGTCGTTACGCAGGATACATATGCACATACGCTTATAGGTGGGAATATCCCGGAACTCCTCTATGTCGATGTCGTCCAGGTAATCCATCCGTACAGGCTTCTTGTCTGTCTTGTAGTTGGTGCTATCACCCACCTGGATGGGGATGTTGCGGTCTTTCAGCTTCTGTATGACTTCCTCACTAAGAACCCCGCCCTTTTCCTTCCAGAACTTGATACTGGTTTCCAGCTTGGCCTGGTATCTTTTCCGTGTGTGTTCCGGCAGGGTTGAAAGCAGAAATTCCATGAATGACTTCCAGGTATATCCTTCCGGCAGACGTATCTCTCTCCTTCCAGCAGCACGGGTATTGCCGTAAAGTCCGGCAAAGCCGACTCCGTTTACACGTCCTATCATCCGTCCCCAAGTGTTGGGGTCAATGACCTTGTACAAGGCAAGGCTCTCAATGGCCTCGCTGATGAACGGACTTGCCACCCGTTGCCGGTCAAGGCTTACCCCGGCTTGATAGTAGAGGTCGTATAGTTTATTGTAATCCCATCGGAACTTACCGTTGGCAATCCATATATCCTCCGTTTTCCAGTCGAACAGTGGATATAGGTTATACACATCCTCGCTGATTTTCGTGCTCCATTGGTAATCCTTATATTGCTCTTTCACACCTCGATAGATTGTGCGCCAACGGTTGTAGCTTTCCTGGGTACGTATGCCCACCAGACAGCAAGTACGCCGTGCGGCTTTTCGTTGATGGAGCCAACGGGAGAATTCCAACTGAAATTCATAGTCCCACATCCTGCGGTTATAGAAAGGGAAATCGTCTACAGTCATTGCGCCCTCCGGCATTTCTCTGACCCACGCTTCCTTTTTCGCTTCGTCCCAGGGACGCCAGTAGTTCTGGTACATGGAGGTGCAGGTCGTCACACGGAACGGCACGCAGACACGGTATACGTCCAGCATGTCCTTGTTTGCCTCCAATACCCGGTCCACATAGTCAATGGTCATGCGGTACTGTATCTCATAGTCCATATGGAACACTCCAATTCTACGTTTCAGTCGGTTCCTATGCATATAGTCCAGACATAGGTTCAGTAACACTCCACTATCCTTTCCACCTGAAAAGGAAATGTATATATTGTCGAACTCTTTAAAAATCACTTCCAGTCTTTCTTGGATTAGTTCGTACACATTCTTTAACTTCATAATGTCTATAAATATTTCATAACCGACAGCAAAATTAATACAAATCACCAATAAATTCCAACAGAATATGAAAAACTGTCTGTTTATGGAATATGCCAAAGTCCGCATGAAGGAACCGGACGAGTCGGATTATGGCAACGCCGGGAACAAGGAAAAGGAAGAATTTTATGCCTGATAGTCCATTCTTTTATCTTTTTATCCCATAATGGTACATGATAGGACGGCTTGCATAACTATAAGGTTTTATATTGCTTGATATTTTAATATATTTGAACAGATTTGTTAGAACCATAGTATATGAAAAAAAATGAAAAAAGCATAATACTGCTATCGCTTGTGTTCACAGTTTCCTTAGCTTTTATCGGTTGCAGTAAGGATGATGATGGAATATCCCCAATAAACCCGGGAAAGGAGCCTGGAGATGAACCGGAAACCGTAATTCCTAAAGACAGTCTGAAAGGAGCTGTACTCGATGACTATATTCCGAAAACAACAACCTATATGTTTTCCGATGGCATCGCCATCAATTTAGCGGAGGATTCTATTTTTGGATATAGAATAGCGGTTGATTCTTTGGATGTGAACAGGAAAGAATGGGCTAGCAACGAGAAGGGCTTTGTCATCTACTGCGATTCTACGTTGACCCCAATAGTAGCCATAGACATGGACAATGCCTACCACTTCATAGAGAAATCTGACGAGATTTACCATGTTACAAGAACAGATTTGGATGGAAATATACAAGAGGAGATAGTCGATGTGTCCATAAAAAAAGAGCCGTCGGCTTCTACAATGCAAAGGCAATCGAGAGCTTCCACAACAGAGGAGAATGCAATACTGAAAGGAGTAAGTACCGCTTTGGACATTTATGACCTGGTTTCCCTTAAAAGACTGGGACAGAAGAAGTATTATAAACAAGATTACATCACAAAGAAAACCCAGGAGGAGCTTCTGTCAAAGAGACTGTCCGCGTTCATAGACCGACTGGATAATCCTTATTTGAATATAATTGAAGACATTCTCTCAATAGCCGAAGGCCCTATGGGGATACTGGACTTTATTGTGAGTTTTCCCGAGGATTATAGGGCTATGGTTGAAGATATGGTTAAAAGGGCCATTGGGGACTGTACACCTTATATTCAGTCAGTAAAACGAATCTCGGAAACTTCCGCCAATGTTAATATAAAGTTCACCAACGTGGTGCACAATACCGGATATTCCCCCCATTATAAAGTATTCTACTGGTATGAGAAAGCCGGTGGAGTTCGTGTTTCGAGGAATCATACTGATATACGACAGTTATCGGAAAATGGGGAAGTGAATATCAAAGTGGATAATCTGAGAGGCGGAAAGATTGGTTTCCAAGTATGCGTATTTCCTGACACTTATTATGAGCATGAGCTTCTTCAGCAGATTTACTGTTTTTGGAGTAACATCGAATATTTGGAACTCGACCCATTGAAAATTGTTTCCATAAGTCAGAAGGATGCTGTCTATGCGAACGGTACGGTAAAGGCGAAGATAGAAGTCCAGATAGACTTTTTGTCTGACTTGGATAGAATTGACGCCTTGAATTCGGAAGATTATGGTGTCTTGATGACACAGGACAATGTCCAGACAAAATATTCACTCAAAAAAGGAGGGAAAGAGACTGTAGAAATAGAAGTCTCTTTGCCCAGTAACGACTTCATGCCTTTTTACGGACTTTTTGAAGCAAGCTATATCGGAAAAGTATCATTCTGTGCCTATCAATCGAACCTTTTGGGAGAATATACGTCGGAAGCGGAAGTGCCTGAACTGACATACGACAAGAAACCTGCCCTTACCACCGGACCATCCGGTTCTGTTACGGAAAGTTCGGCAATCGTGACATGTGAATACAGGTATACCGCTTTCTGGAGTGAAAAGATTGGTGTGGAATTCAGCGATGGGGCGGGAAATAGGCATGAAATGGTCCAGGATGTTACAGAAGATGGTACATACAGTTTCCAGCTTACGGGATTGCAGCCTGAAACCACATATACCTACCGGGCATTTGCAATAATCGACGGAAAACATTTTTATGCAGACAATCCCAAATCTTTCGTCACTTCGAAAGGAATTGATGTAAAGGACATTGAATTTGAAATAACCCCGACTTTCAAGGAAAGTGCTCCTAGTACAGAAGAAGGTCCCCGGTATCTGAAATTCTGGTATGAAGTGTCAACCAATGACATTAAAAAAATACAAGGGGTGTCCAGATGGGGAACCATACTTTACCAAAATGGGGTACCTTATGACACCTATACCGCCACAAAGAATGATTGGAGCTTTAATGTGCTCCGTTGTTACGAACCAGACCTTAGCATCCACAACAGCACTTATACGGCGGTGGCGGATAAAGCAACCTATGCAATAAGTATCTTTGTTGAGCACACCAACAGTTCGGGAGAAACGGTATTTGAAACAACGGAGCCTAAGCCAATTGAAGCTCCGACCTATACCAAGAAACCCGAAATTGTGATTAGCTCAATAGAAGCCCATGATGAAATTATAGGGGAATGGGACGATGACAATGGCGTACATCATATTCAGAAGCAACTCCATTATGTTCTTAAGTATAGGGCAGAGGGATTATTCTGGGTAGAACCAATCACTGAGTTCCGTGAAGGAATAAATCTCATACATCCTTGTCCAGTGACAGAGTCGTACCATACATATGCCGCCGGACCGGGTTATTACGATAATCAGAGGCCAAAAACAGTTAGTATAATGGCCAAAGATTTGACAACAGGACAGATGATAACAAGTATGGTCAATATCCCTTAGCGGCTTATGTGAGATATAGGTATCCTTATTCTCAGTTTTCATGAAAATGGCTGTATGGAAGGAACGACTGAATAGCCGCTCTTGGGGTTTATATTGTAATAATAGTTTGTATCTTCTTTGTCAGATGTTTCTATTGTAGAGGGTCGTTTTATATAAATAATGTTTATATTTGTATTCTAATCCTTATTGTATTATGAATGACAAACAACAACTTCTAATTGATTGTATTTCCCTTCTTCCCGTTATAGGCATTTTGGTTTTGATAACTGTTGCCAATGACCAGCTTGTTACTATGGTTGCTGCCTATGTGCTTTGCGGAGAACTCTTATGTGTATTGGTTAGCAGGATATTAAATTTGTACTATATTGATGTGGCTTTTGTTTGGTTGGGTGGGATTATGCTTTGGTTGTGGTATTGGTTCTGGTTGGAGTCAAGCCATGTAGTGATGGAGATTGTGGAAAAGGCAGTTGAATGAATCGCTTCTTTTTCAGTAAAAATCCCCGTAGCGGCTCAACTACGGGGCTGGTGTCAAATAACAGAGTATCAATATGAGATACTAAGTGAGCCTATTTTTTGAGATATGTCTTGTAGTGCATTGTTGAATGTCTGTAATTCTTCTTTAGTAAAGCGTGCCGGTTTCCCGTTTACCAGATTGCCATTTAACCTCTGATATAACCACGAACGGCTCTTGTTGAAATACTTTTTCGCAAGATAGCTTAGAGAAACTATTTCGGCAACTTCTTGTAATTGCAATTTGATTGCATTTTCTTCTACAACGTCCAGTTTCCTATCAATGTTCTGTAAGCGTTCTGATACGAAATCTGCAATAGCTTTCTTATCTTCTTCCGAATTATGCTTGGCGGCTATTTCTCTCATTTTGGTATAGAACTCTGGAGAGTCTGTACCAAGTAATGGCTTTAATGCCAGTAATTCATCTTTCAGTGCCATATATTTGTTTTTTAGTGCCCTATCCGGAGAGAGGGACTTTGTTTTACTTCTTTTTTTCTAATTCTTTCAATATTTTGTCTATTGTCAGTAATCGGTCTAATCTTTTATCAATCTCTTTTTCTTGGTTAGTTCCGGTAACTTCGGCAATAAACCTTAGCTGGTCTAATTCTTTTTTGAGGAATGCTCTTTGTATAAGCAAATCCTTTTTAATTTGTTCGTTACTCATGTTGATTACTTTGGTTATTTGACATTACAAAGATAATAATCTTTTGATTATTGAACAATTATTGCATGAATTATTTTCGTTATCTCGCATATTTTTTCCATATTTGCAATGCGTTACATACTTTTTGATTTGAGGAAGGAATATTATTCCGACCGTAGAACTACTGGTGAAGTTTATCTCTGCCAGTAGTTTGTCATATACGGTTCCGACCCCCGTGTTGTCGCTATAATGGCTACACTGTATCCTTCCTCGAAAGATATGTAACGCAACGGGAAAGCGGAACCGTTCTTTTTTCCGCTCATTAATCCGGTTGCGTTATGGGTAAACCTAAATCATCCTTTCCGAAGCTCACAAAGTCCTTTATTGGCTATGGTCACTATCAGCTGACAGTCACGTATTCCGACTGTGTGAAAACAGCACTGACGGGAGATACAGACTTAATAGACCGTTTGAACTCCGACATAGAAAAGGAGAGGGAAGAAGCTACTGCCGAAGCAATAGCTTTCGTCCAGGAACAATCACTTTAGACTGTCGAAGATTTTTCTCATTGCATCATCCGCATGTTTTCGCATGACCCTAAAATAGTTGAATATTGGTCTATTGGTTTTCATCGACTGGCCGATGCAGTATTCAAGTATTTCTAAGGAGATACCTAATTCAAATCCGTGCTGGACGAATGATTTACGGGCTGAATAATATATCACATGTTTCTTTATGCCAGCTATCTTGGCAAGTTCTTCCATTTTACGTGATACCACGGAGTAGCATTGCCCGAATGTTTTGTACTTGCCAAACACAAGCTTTCCGTTTTTTTGCATGTATTTGTTTATGATTTCTCTGGCTTCCGGTTGGATTGAAAATGCGGTTTTGCTTTCACCGCTTTTCTTGTTCTTTGTTTTCCGTCGGTAATATTCTATCCAATCTTTACGGAAATCAATGTCAAGCATATCTATAAGGTTGATTCCACCGAGGTAATAACTTAGCATAAATATGTCGCGTACTACACCTATGTTGTATTTGGGAATTTCCATATCCCGGATAGCTTTTACTTCGTCAATAGTAAGGTCTAGTTCACGAATATTAGCGGAGGGCATTCTACAGAACTCGAAAGGGTCAACTTCATATTTCACCATGTTATGCTTCTTCGCATAGTTGATAATTACCTTGAGTAGTGTAAGGTAGATTTTAATTGTGGTAGGCGACAACCGCTTATCCTCAAGGTCCATCTCGAAATGCTTTATATTCCGAGGTGTAATCATAGAAAGTAATAAGTCACCTTGTGACTTAATGAAGGACTGGCAGGATAGCCTATATAACTTCTCTGATTTACTTCTTTTCTCTTCTGCGAGTTCAGATAGATAAGAATTCATAGCTGAGGAGAATTTGGCATTGGTATGGTCTTTCTTCTTGATGATGATTTCCCGGAGTTCGGAACATGAATATACATCCACATCATAGATGTTGTCTATGACTTTTTGGTAATGGTTGAGCAGGTTCCGGAGCTTCATGTTCATAGATGCAGCTTCGGGGTGATTGACAACTTGACCATCTTTAAATTGGGACAAGTCATCGATGATACAGTTTGTAGGAATGTACCTGGTACCGGAGTTGTGTGCCAGAGATATTCTTACTTTGTGCTTTCCGTTGATAAGCACTTTAGCTGGTACGATACAAAGTTTAAGTGTTGCCATCTTTTTGTTTAATAAAGTTGCGACAATTTGGTTATTAAAAAATACTGTCCGACAATTGTCCGACAATCAAATTTTGCAACCTGCTGCGAAATGATGGGAATCTGCTTTTTTCGTAAGTGCTTGATACACCTAAAATAAAAGCACTTCCAACGTTCGCTTACGGAGGAAGTGCTTCACACAAAAACTAAACT